>Ga0247610_10001672_pt1 | contig 27065 bp, 21 predicted proteins | sample 174DNAGHGhighgp2_FD_193483 | JGI IMG/M metagenome (GOLD analysis project Ga0247610, IMG submission 193483) | Sheep rumen microbial communities from Palmerston North, Manawatu-Wanganui, New Zealand - 1742 DNA GHGhigh gp2 | ecosystem: Host-associated > Mammals > Digestive system > Stomach > Rumen...
TTTTGGTCACACTCGTCTTTCCCTCGAGGAAGAGCGTGAGCAATTCGGCATTGGGAGCGGTGAGCTTGTCGTGGTAGCCATTGGAAAGTTCACGGGCCTGCAGGTATCGTTCGTCGTTCTTGGCGGTGAACCTTTTGAACCGCTTCTTCCACTCGTATGCTGCTCCCTGTCCAAGCCCCACAGTGTTGTTGCCATGTTGTCTGTAGAACATATGGGGAGTGGGGTCGAAGTGGACGAAGGCACCTATGCCGAGCGCGATGGAATATATCCATATGTCGTGCATAGGCATTATCTCGGGCATGAAATTGCCAACGGCCTCACGCATGCGGTGGTTCATCACCATAGTACAACCTCCTATGAACTTGTATATGAGCGACTCTCCAAATGTCAATTTAGGGTGTATTATGACGCTTGGTATATTGTTCAGCCCAGCATCGACGAGTTGTGTCTGTGAGAAATATAGTGCCGGCTTGCTTTCGTGACCTTCCAACGAGGTAATGGCGGCGAAAAGCTTGTCGTCCATCCATTTGTCATCCTGGTCAGAGAATGCGTAGAAGTCGCTTGCAGGAGCATTTTGCAGCAGATGCATGAAACTGCGTGCCGGCCCGAGATTGTTACCGCAGTAGTAGTCGAGCAGTCCGGAATTCTTATATTCATCGAGAATAGTCAGGGTTGCATCGGATGAGCCATCGTCCCTGACAAGAAGACTTACCTCCACACCTCGCTGACCAAGGATGCTGTCTATCTGCTCCCTAAGGTATTTCTCCCCGTTGTAAGTTGACATTAAAACGACTATTTTCATGAATATCAATGTATAGTTAACAATGCACGATTCCAGATTTGAAGTAGGCCTTCAGGTAGCGGAGTGTGCGCTGCCTGATGGTATGAGAGAGAGTTGGCCGCAGAGTCGTTACTGTCAAGGCAAGTGTGTCGGTCCAACTGTCCCTTGGATAGGCAGCGGCACATTGCAGGTATATGCTGAAGCGGCTGAACACCTTCTCGGGGTCGGTGTCAAGGCCAGAGTAGCTCTGTCGGCATACGAGGTCTGGCATAACATAAAAGGTGTTGTAGTGCTTGCGGTACTTCTCGATGAAGCGTATGTCAGAGAAGTCGAGCCAAACAGGTTCGTCATATCCGCCAGCCTTTATAAAAGATTTGACGCTGACAAGTAGTCCGCTGTTGATGGGACAGGCATCCTTGAAAGCCACGGTGCCCGTCGGTGTGGAGTCCTGAAGGTGCGATGTCTTCATCCTGTAGTGCGTTGGCGAAAGAAACTTGTTGCCATTCACCATGTGTCGGGGCGCAATCATATCTGTCTCGGGATGGGCGGCGATGGCTCTCTCATACTTGTCTATGGCATCGGGCGGGAATGTTGTGTCCTGATCGAGCAGTAGCAGCCAATCGTAGCCTTCTGCTTCCGCATAACGGCAAGCGGTGTTGTAGGCGCAGCCAAGTCCGCCGTTCGAAGGGTCGTGGATATAGCGCGCCACGCCTTCTGGAGGAGTGTGGGGCGAAGGCGAGTTGTCGTATATGAACAGATGCTGCAGTTGTTCTTTCCGACCTGCAAAAAGCGTTCGCATGGCCTCTGTGTCAGCAGTGTCTCTGCCATATATCACCAGTATGTATAGAACCGATGTCATTTACTGTTATTTGCAATTTGACGGTTATTTGTCCCTCAGGATAAGTATATCTCCAGCTCCGAGTATGTACGCGGTCTTTACCGGCTCGGTTTTCAGGTTCTTGCGTATACATGCAAGATAGTCGCTAGCGCGAAGGCCTACAGTTACATCTCTGTCGGCACTTTTATTGACGAAGCATGTGTAGTACTTGCCTCCTTTCGTGAAATGCGATACAATAACTTCGCCATTGATACACTTTCGATGTTCAATACTTGTTACTTTACTTTGCCAGAAAAGGCTTGATATAGGCTTCAACTCTGCGTTCATCTTCTTGACAATCTTGTAGGTCTTGCTTTTCTTTCCGTTGCGAAGCAGAGGCCCATCGTGGAAGTCAAAGTTCTTAGTGGGCTCTGGGGTGGCATATGAGAAATAGCTGATGCCTTGTGCTCCATATGCAAGGTTGACATAGCATTGCAGTCGCAGATGTGCAAGGGTGGGCATCGGATAGGGTCCGTGTGGCACGCAGAGGACATAAGCCCAAAAGGGCTTGCCAGTGCGTTGAGCCTCGTTTCGGATCTCTTCAAGGGTAGCATACCACTGTTTGTTGCTCTCCTTTCCGCTTTTCCGTACTGGGTAGAAGTCGTAGGAGATTTGCGGTTGTTCTATCTTGGAGAAGGCTTTGATGTATTCGGGATATCTTTTTACCCCGATGTCGTCGAGTAGCCATTGGCCTGCGTTGGGAAAGAGGTTGATGTAGCACTGCCCCTCGGGATGAAGCCTAGATATGCGCTGTCGTAAGTCGTACAGCTCTTGCCAGCGCTTCATCTTCGGTTCGTCGGCCAGAATGTATTGCCAAAGGGCTGGATGGTCCTTGATGGACGGCACTATGGTCTCTGGTCGCCTCTCTATTTCTACATTGAATATGAGTACTTTCAGACCGTGAGCTTCAGCCATGTTGAGGGCCTTGTAGATGTTTGGGGTGGATTTGGGCCATACCATTATGGCATTGAAACCAGCCTTCCGTATATCGTTGAAACGAGTGTGGTCATAGAGTTCTGTGGGTAGGATGTCGGCGATGATGGGAAATCCTTTCGGTTCGCTTGCCCTTGTTATGTGTAGGAATAAGAGGCTAAGAAATGTCAGTATAAATCGTACCTTCATATATATGAATATGTGAGGTTTAATGAAAATATATCTTGCTTAGCATCTGCACGATATAATGGAAGAGGCAGAAGACTGCCAGTCCTGTGCGGGCCACATAACGTGGCCGAATAACATAGAGCAGACAGGTGAAGGAGATTGTATTGAACATGCCGAAGAGGTCATGGAGACGTTTGCCCAGCACTTCGATATCGGCGAAGATAATGAGGTAGCCCATCTCAAGGGCGAGCACTTTGATGAGTATCGGGGCATAGCGGCAGTGACGGTGGATGGTGTCGTAGAAGAAGATGAAGACATAGAGCATAGCGAATTCGGCGAGAAAAGTAATCTGCTTATATGGCACGTACTTCTCGTCGGCTCCGGTGTCGCTGACTTCCTTGTAGTAATCCAGTTTCCCTTCAATTGCCTCCCCCGGAATAAGGTTGACAGATCCGAATCCTGCCAGATAGAGCAGTATGCAGATGGGTATGCTGACGCCGAGAATCCATTTCCAGTACTTGCCTATTTCCATGTTCCCTACAAAGAGGATGGGCAGGAAGGCCAGGCTGGAGTAGTGGAAAAGGGTGGCAGTGAGGAAGAGAGCGGCTGCCCACAGATACCGACCTTCTTGCAAGGGTATCATTGACCAAAGAAGAAAGGCCACTGCAACGCCGCAGCGTATCTGTACAACATCATGCATGGGATAGTAAATGCCCACATAGACCATCATGGAGGTGAAGACGAAGGGGGTGAGATGCCAGAGAAGTGTCAACTTGGTCGGTATGGCTATCAAAGCATAGGTGAAGAACATGGCGATGACACCGAAGCCAAGCGAAATGTAGAGCCGACTGAGATAAATGTAGGTGGGCTCCGTTATGGTCTCGATGAGGAGGTTGTCATTGAGTAAGAAGTACTTCTCATAATTGGCGGCATCTGCCGTCGTCATGGGCTTGAATGTGGCGATGCAGATGAGGGCGATGCAGATAGAAAAGAGGAGGATGAGTTTCTGCCATGCCGACATGTGGTCTTCCAGAAAAGAAAGGCCAGTGACTATGGCGAATATCGAGAGAATCAGTATATCCATTTGATGTTTAGGTCCTCCAACTTCGGTCGGTAGAGAGAATATATACTGAACAGAGCAATGTTGCGAAGGCCATGAGGAAGGCAGTGATAAAGAGTCGCTTAGGGCCAGCGGGCTTTTGTGGCACAGAGGCCCCTTGCAGGACTGTGATGACGGGAGTGGCTTCCTGTAATTTTGCTTTGGCGGATTCTAGTTTCTGCGAGGCTGCCGAAAAGGTTTGATACTTCATCGTCTTCTCGTTGTTCAGTGCCTCCAGCTGCGCCTTTGCGGTTTCATTGATGATGTCCCAGTTTGCATCTATTGCAGCTACATAGCGTTTGTTGCTTGCTTCGTATTCTCCTTTTGCCTGTGTATAGATGAGCTGAGCATATTCTAAGTCGTTACGTGCTTTTTTTGTACGATAATCCAAGATAAAGTCCTGCAGCCTGTTGCTGATGGTATCTGCTATCATGGCACAAACCAAGGGGTCAAAGTCGGTGACGGTGACAGTGACTACACCACTCTTCCTATCATAGTCGTATTGTATTTTGCCGTCTATGGTATTAGCAATCATGTGTTCTTTTTTAGACAGCAGGAAGCTGGGTGAGTAAGTCTTCCCTGTTGCTCCGGAGGTGTTTACGGTCTTTTCTTTTGGTTTGACGAGTTTGCTAATCGTATCGATGAGCTTCATGTACCATGGGCTTTTGTTATGCTTCAGCAGGTATTCATAGTAGGTGGTGTTAATTGAGCCATCGAGTGTGGTTATTTCGACGGGGAACATGGACACGATGAAGTCTTTTGATTTCATCAAGTCCGGATAGAGATTGGGTGAAATGGCATCATTTGTGTTCTCCGTTTCACCAAAACCGAACGAACTCAGAATGGAGTTCATGCCTCCATTTCCTGCTTCTGGAGCAAGCATGACTTTGCAGGAGTAGTAGCGTGGAATGGTGAAAACGAAGATGATTGAGAAGATGATGACGCCAACCATACATGCGACATATACCTTCCATCTCTTTAATAGCATTGGGATGATTACCGTCAAGTCCAATATGTTTTCCTTCTTGTCTTCCATAGTTTCTTTTGGGAGTTTGTTGTACAAGGTTTATCGCCTTAGAGCGCTGATGAGGACAGCGCCAACGGTAGAGAGGACACTGACGCCGGCTAAGAGGACGGAGGTCTTTTTGCCGTTATCCTCTTTCTCTGGCTTGGTGGGGATGACAATCTCACATCCGGGTTTAATGCGACCACGATAGAGGCGACTTACTTGTCCGTTGGCGTAGATGATGAAGGCTTTGCTGCGCTGGCCGTTACTGCTTGTGCCGCCTGCTTGGTTGATGTAGTATGATGCAGATTTGTCTTCGACGTATGCTACGGTGTTGGGATATAGAACTTCGCCGGAGATGCGGACGGTGTTGTTTTGTGAGGGTACGATGATTTCATCTCCGTTGCGTAGTATGATGTCCTTGGTGCAGCCTGGTTTCTTCAGTGCAGCAGGAAGGTCGATGCCAACGGGGTATCTTTCTTTTACGATGATTTTGTCAACGTCAACGGAGTCGGTGGTGTTGGCAATTTCTAGGAGTTGAATTGTGCGTTCTCTTTCGTTGCGTGACATGTTTCTTGTGAAGGTGGCACCTTCTGCACAGCCGGCATCGGTGAGTCCTCCGGCTCGTTTTATGATATCGCTCAGTCGTTCATCGCGTCCTTTGAGGCTGTAGTTGCCGGGGTATTTGACTTCGCCACTGATGTGCACCACTGATACGTCGGCAAAGCCCGGGTCTCTCTTGATGGTAATGACATCGAAGGGTTTCAAGGCGAAGTTTTGCCCATCCTTAACCACCAGTCCGTTCTCAATGTTGAAGGTGTAGATTTTTGCCTTTGTGTTGAATGTTGAGTCTTTTTCGTCGGTGTATTGTATGCGGCGTGCAATCTCGATGTTGCTGAGCAGTGCTTCTTCTCTCAACCCGCCGGAGGCGACGATGGCGTCTTCAAGCGTCATGTTTTCGACGTACGGGAATGCTCCTTGTTTGGCGATGGGGCCGTATATAAAGTATTTGCGTGCTCGTGTGATTTCTTCGTTTGAAGATACGACCAGGGAGTCTTCGTTTTCCAGAATGACATCTGGGGCTTTGTCGCTTAGGATGCTTGCCAGGTCGATGCTCATTGCTTTGCGTGTGCGGTTCTCGTTCATGCGGAAGAGCACAATCAGGTTGGTGTAGGCGTTTTCTTTCACGCCGCCGGCTTTCTCTATCAGGGTGCGGACGCTGTTACATTCGTTTGAGATTTCGTAGTGGCCAGGGTAGAAGACTGCGCCGGAGACTTCAACCATGTTCTGGTATCTGCCTATGATGCCTTTCACGCTTACTACATCACCGTCCTGTACGCTGAATGTGGGGTAGTCCCATTCGTCTATTGTGTGTACTGCGAGTCCGTCATTGGTGTGCCGTTCGATGCTGACGGTGTTCTTGTTGGCTATGCTCTTGAAGCCTCCGGCATAGTCAATGAGGGCTTTGACGGATTCGCCTTCCTTCATTTCGTAGTACATGGGGCGCTTGATGGCTCCTTGGATGCGAACCAGCTCGTCGTATGCACCTACGATGATGGCGTCGTTGTCTTGCAGGAGGATGTTGCCAGTGAGTTTGCCGTTTAGTATGTAGTCATAGACATCTATCTTGGAGACGATTTTTCCCCCTCGGCTTACTTTGATGTTGCGCAGGGTACCGATTTCGGTGATGCCTCCTGCAAGGTACAGGGCATTGAAGACGGTTGAGAATGCCGAGAGCGTGTAGGTGCCGGGGTTGATGACTTCGCCCAGTACGTTGACGACGACTGTCCGGGTTTGCCCGACGGTCAGTTTGATGCTGGAGCCTTGATAGTGCAGCCCCATCTGTTTGTTCACTTTGGCTTGTGCCTGCTCCACGGTCAGGCCGGCGATGGCTACGGGACCAATCTTCTCAATGATAATCGTTCCTTCGGGGGAGATGGCATATTGCTTGCTGCTTTGCGATGTGCCATAGACGTCAATCAATACTTCGTCGCCTGGCCCCAGTACATAGCTGGCTGGAGTTGCGATGTTCATGTTTGGCTCGAAGGTGAGGCTTTCGTTTTGGAAGATGTCATGACCGAAGATTTCCTTAACATCCGATACGACATTTTTGACGGATTGTGTGTTCTTCTCGGCCTTTGCCTGTGTTTCGCCATTGGCCTGGCGGGTGCGGGGGCCTATGGCTACTGGCGCGCTTTGCTGTGCACCGACGGAACCCTGCGAAGCTTCAAATTGTTCTTTTATGCGAAGCAGTTGGTCCTTCTTGACACCTTTCTTTTGCAGTTCCAGAAGAATTTGGGCTTGGCTCTTGCCAGCTTCGTGCTGCTCTGCAACGAACGCGATTACCTCTTCGTCGCTCATTTGTGCCGATGCTTGGTTTACTGCGAACAAGGCAAGCATCAGAGCAAATAATAGTCTTTTCATGTTTATGTTAGTTATGTTATAATCTTGTTGAAAATATATGCGCCTTTTGGCAAATGGTTTGCAAAGGTACATAATTTATTTATTATATAACGTATATGAGGGTTCCTTTATTGTGTGTGACCTGCTGAAAACGAAAAAAGTGGGAATTATCTTGCGGTTTCCCAAGAATCTTCGTACCTTTGCCACCGAATAGATTTACTATCCGCATCTGTGCCCTCATAGGCCTTGCGATGAACGCAGGCTGTTGGCTCGAAAAATGCATAGTGCTGCGAAGGCATTTCCAGCGTGCTGCGTAAGCCTTTGCTCCTGCCTGCGTAAGCCGATGCAGCTGCCTGCGTTTTTGAGGCTAGAACGGAGTAAAATAAAACGCTGAATATGAGCGTGTTGAGGATAGCGGTATAGAAAGAATACGGCATTTCGGGGCTGACTGGATTTGACAGCAGGATGAGGTGTTGTGTAAGCACGCAGAGAGTTGGTGGCCGCTCTCTATAATCTCTGACTTCCAAAAGTTTAATTGGCGCAAACAATTACGCTCTCGCTGCCTAACCGAAGCACAGTAGGTTACTGGCCTAATCTCGGCACCAGGTGCTGAGACGAGACATCGCTCAGAAGCTGTTGTTCCGAAGCGTCTGACAAAGCGGTGCAGGAAAATCGGGAATAGTCCAAGGAGACGTCTCTATCCTTGGATGAAGTTCTAAGAGAATAAGGCATCGGTTGGTGGTCCAGGTCTTGCCGGTGCACGAAAACGAAGACTGGAATAAGCGTGTAGAAAGCACAGGACGTCCCTGTTTGGACGAGGGTTCAATCCCCTCCAGCTCCACTATCGTTTCGCCCTCACGGGATTAAACCCTCGTGAGGGTTCTTTTTTTCTCCTCATGAGCAAACTGGAATTTGTGTGTTTTTTGTCATATAGGAATGACTTGTGCATTCATAAACGTTTCGTAAGTCCTGCAAGGCATCCACGCAAGATAGATATGAATTTTCTCGTTTTGTTACTTTCGAACAGGAGTACCCACACAACATTTTTCAGCCACCCCTTAAAGTCATCTTTGATGTAAGTGAATTGTGGATACTTCCGGATGAGAAGAATATTGTTTCTGTAAATGCCGTATAGACGATTAGGTGAGTAGTTTCTCAGAATTATTCTATGCCCCAAGAACATTCGCGTTACAGGTTCTCCTAAACGGTGTTGCATCACGATATCTTTCACGACGAATATTTTGATGCCGAGTGTATGCGCATGCAGGCAAAAATCATCATCCACGGCATCTATTTTGAATTCTTCATCCCAACCTCCAATCTGGTCAATCAGTGTCATGGGTATCAGCATTCCTGATGTTATCGGTCGTTCTACTTCTTCAAAATCTTCGGTAACCTTCCTTCCTTCGATTGGTGGCGTGTAGATTCCTTCTGGTGCATTGCCATTACATACTGTCTGTTCAAGGTAATGGTGGAAGTTCTCGAAGCAGGAATCCTGGTCCATCGTGAGCAAATGGTCATAGCCTCCTGCTTTTGCCTCCTGCCATGCGTAGTTCAAGGCATGTGATATGCTGTTGATGCCATCCCCGCAATATTCTATCTTTTCATGGCTGATGAACCTGTATTCTTTACGTCGGTCGGTAGGTGTATTCTCCCAGATGAGCACTTTATCTACGTTATTGATGAGTGCGCTGATGTTTTTGGAGAGAAGTTCTCTCTCGGGGAAATAGGTGACGACAACTGCTAATATCATTTTAGTCAAGCATTTTAAATATATTTGACAAGCATTTCCTGATGCGATATTGTTGGCGATGGATGAATGTATCTTCTTGTAAGACATGATGGAAATGCCACTTCAAACAATCCACATTTCGGGTGTTGTGGTCCGGGGGGAACAGAAGCCCGGGCATGAGATTGTTTTTCCAGTAAACATACATGAGGTTGAACTGGTCTCTCTTCGTGTATTTCATGAATTCTGCCCACCACTCTTCTGAGATTTTCCTAACCTTCGGGTCAAGATGTTTCCTCAATATGAAGTTATTCTCGAACAATCCCCAGTGAGTAGGGAATCCGCTTCTTTTTAAATGCCAATATTGGAGGAATGTTTTGCAGAATCCTGAGCGACCACTTAAATAAGCGAATATTATTTCTTCATAGGTGCAGTCGCAAGGGGGGAGGCAATGGTTCACTTGGTATATTTTCCCACCGTCTGCTATCTTACTATCAAGTATCGAATAAAACTCCTTCTTCGTAATCTGTATGTTTGCATCCATCCACAGGCTCCATTCGTAATCGCCAAGAGCCCTGTGAGGCAGCAGCTTCACGTAGCGCGACAGGCGAGCTTTGTCTTCGTGCTCAAAGGGGATTGGGCGTATCTGCCAGACTCCGACTCTGTCCTCTTTTATGTCATTTGAGAAACAGACATAGTCATAGCTCTCATCAATTGCTAATGGCTGTCGCAGCACATCATAGTTGCCAACCAGGCATGTGTATATTACTTTCTTGTTCATGGCAACTTCTTTAATGGGAGCTTTAGCCACTCGCCGAATTTCAGATCCCACTCTTCAGGCTCGAAGGGCGTGAAGCCGCTCCAATGCGAGAAGGTGAGCTCGCCAAAGTATATTTTGCCGTTAGCCTCATAGAAGTCAACACGCAGATGAGGTATGTTTTGCGACAGTTGCTCGGCCATTTCCTTCATCTTCTCGAACGAAAGGGGCCTTGCAGGAGGAACATTTGCATTCGGGTGGCCGTTGCGGATGTCCAGGTGATGGAAGTCTGCGTCGAAAAAGTCAAACTTCGTTTCTTCGTCTCCATACCTGTCCTCGGCAATGAATAGCGCCTTGACTTTCCCATCAAAACAGAAGAACTTGTAGTCGCGAAGTTCCCCGGTCCCGATGTCCTCCATGTAGGTCTCGGCGATAATCCGGGGCTTTACGTTCTTGTAGGGCCATTCCCGGTTTTCCCAATAATAGTTCTTCTTCAGCCCTCTTTCAAGCATGGCAAAAGCTTCTTTCTTCTGAAATGTCTTCTTGTCCTTGCAGATGGCAACGCTGCCGCTGTCGTGGGTACATTTGAGTACGAACTTGTCCGGCAGGGCATCCAGGTTAATCTCTTTTGTGCTATTATAGACGGCCAGAGTAGGTATGATATATTCCTCTCCGATGATGCTTGCCACATATTTCTTGGCTTCATACTTGTCAACCATTTGCGTGTATTGGGGGTTGTGGTTGTAGAGTTTGAGCCATTGCAGCTTTTCGTTGAAAGTCTGGGGGCATTTCAGGTTCAGTTCTGACCCCAGATGCTTGCGGAAGAGGATTCTGAGGTACTGCTTGTCGGAATATAGTTTCGGATACCTCATTGCAAGAGCAAACTGAAGCTCGTGCGGGTTGCGCAGATAATATATAACTCTTGAGATGTTCATTTCCCTTTGTTGTGTGTAATGTAATGCTTTATGTGGGATGTGATGACACTTCTTTCTTCCTTGTAGAGCCCGACGAAATATATGGATGAGACCATAAATAGACAGGCTGTCACGAAGTTGGTTATATGCCACAGGTCGTGTTTGATGTTGATACATTCTGAAGCCAAAACATACGCCACGCCACAGATGAATACGCCGAGAGGCCGCAGATATGACTTCTGCATGAAGTTTCCGAGGTCAAACTTTATGTACCGATGCAACAGGTATATCTGGTTGAAACGGCTCATGGCATCAGCTATGAAGTATGACAGGATAACGGTATATGGCGGGAAGCCTGCTTTGTAAAGGCCAATGCTGACGAGGAGCGCCAGGACATACAGCACCGTGAATTGTATGGTGAACCACTTTAGCCGTCCTGTTCCCCGGATGAGTTGGATGATGCCGCCGGATGTGGCAGAAACCAGCGCTACCAGTAAAGTGCATTTACAGAATGTGACGGTGCTGTCGGGCATGTTGTCCCCTAACCATAGATGCAGGAGGAATGGCAGTTCGCAGTAAATAGGAAACAGCAGCAGCAGCGTCAGCAAAATGCATATTCTGCAAGTGGAAGATGCCAGGAAGACTGTTCTGTCCATGTTCCCACGACTGACATTCTGGGTGATTTGGGGTGCTGATGCGATGTCGAAGTTGCCGACAAAGGTCGTGATGTAGCTCTGCACGGCGTAGGAGATGGCATAGGCTGCATTGATTATCGTGCCGAAAAAGTAATTGATAACCATGTTGCTGCCCTGGTTTCTGAACAATAGAGCTGCGGCGCCTAAAAGGCTGTAGTTGTTGAAGATCAGTATCTCCTTATATTTGCCTTTGTCCTTTATGAGGTTGAACTTTGTGATGGAGGGCCATTTCTTGCAGGCCAGAAGGTAATATGATAATGACATCAGGGCCGTTACAAGTGCCATGCTCAGGGCATAGAAGCGCAGCAGATTGCCGCCATATAGCGAGAGGGCTAGTATCAGGGCAAACTTCGCGATTGCAGCCAAGATGTCGAATATCGCTATGGTCTGAAAGTCTTCGTGGACGATGAAGAGGCTGTTGTAAGGTACGCTTATCAGGCTCAGGCATGTTACAATCGTGGAAACTTGGAAGACGAATATTGCGTCAGACTCCTTGCCAGCAGCGACATTCAGGTAATTGTTAATGTAGTAAACACCTATCGACTCCAGTATCAACAGGGCTACGATGGCAAAACAGATGTGAATGGCAAGGCTTATGTTGAAGATGCGATTGACGTTGCCATCCGATTTTCCCTGTTCGTAGTTGATGAAGCGAGTGGTGGTGTTGTAGAGTGCGCTTGTGATGAAGGAGAACATGATGACGGTTGCGCCCACAACGTTATAGAGGCCATAGTCGGATGCGCCAAGTGCGGCAAGCACAAAACGCGAAGACAGAAGGCCCAGGAAAGTGGTGATTATCAGCCTGAAATATACAATGAGCGTGTTCTTCGCTATTCGTTTGTTCTCTTCTCTCATAGAGTCTTTCTCGGAATAATTGCTTTATTCAGTCAGGCAAAGGTACATAATTTTTCTTTATGAAAGGTTATTTCTGCCGGATTTTTATTTTGGATGAGTCTTTTCTGTGTTTTCCGTTTTGTCGCTTATCGTGTAGTTTTGCTTTCTTTTTGCTACTTTGCTTTTGAATGCAGAATGAGGCGGAAATGATAAGAAAATGCTTAAAAATCAGCCTCGGGAGGTCAAGTTCACAGACCTGGCAAGCCTAATTTGAAGACTCAGCACGTTAACTTTCCCGACTTGGCACGCTGAATTTGATGTTTCAGCGTGCTTGGTCGGGCTAAATAGCACGGTGAAATGGACGATTCTGCACGCTGAATTGTGCGTTTTGACTTGTCGTTCCGTATCTCCGAAATCATAACTCCAACATCTTCAGTCGGTTGCAAAAAGTCTTAAAAATCCCGTTATTCTCACCCTAGGTACAGGGCGAGCGATTTCGTGCGATTCTCAGCGCAGTTGAGAAAATCAATATGTAAGCAAATGTGGTGTTTGGCTTAGCAAGTTGTTATTTATGGCGGATTACGGTTATGCTTGCTTTCTCAGTCCTTTTAGAAAAGATTTTAATCATGCAGACTTGTGTGTGAATATATTTTCGTAACTTTGTGCCACGAAACCTAATGTATTATGAAAAAACTATTATTCTTTCTTGCTTTGACGTGCTGCCTTGCGGCTGGCGCGCAGAAAAAAGTCATCGATTCCAAGACAACGTATGCCAAGGAGGTGCTGCAACCTTATGTGGACAGAAGCGAACTGCCTGGCGCAATCAGTATCTTCTACAACAACGGCGTGCAGGAGACATGCTGCATCGGCTATGCTAACGTCGAGCAGAAGCGTCCCATCCGTTTGAATAATGTATATATGCAATGCTCTCAGACAAAGGGATTCTGCGGTGTGACCATTGCAAAACTTGTTGAAGAGGGAAAGCTCTCGCTCGACGACCCAGTGTCGAAGTATCTGCCGGAGTTCAATGAACTTTGGGTTCTGGATAGCGACAAGGATGGTATTCGCACGCTACATAAGGCAAAGAACGAGCTCACCGTACGCATGGTGCTGAACCACACCGGCGGGTTCCCCTTTGAATGCAGTGCCAAGCGTGCTGATGTGCGAGGAGGTGGATGGTCGGGTGGTGCCCCGCTTCGTCAGGTAGCTTCTATCGCAGCGGGTTCTCCTATTATGTTTGAACCAGGCACTCGTGACCAGTATTCCAACACAGGCATTGATATAGGAGCTGCCATCGTAGAGGTCGTGACAGGTATGAAATGGGAAGAATACTTGAAGAAGGCAGTGCTTGAACCCTTGGGGATGAAGTCAACATGGTTTTGGCCTACAGACAAGCAATTGAAGCGGCAGGTTGAAATGTATGATACACACGATGGCGCACCGGCAACTTATCGTCTTGAGAATGGTTGGGAGCAACGTCCCTATAACGATGGCCATGTGTTTGCCTCAGCCGGTGCGGGTCTCTGGACGACAGCCAACGACCAGCTGAAGTTCTATAAAATGCTGATGAACCTCGGCGTTGGCGACAATGGCGTCCGCATCCTGAAGGAGGAAACCGTCAAGTCTATCCTTGCTGTGACGACTCGTCCCGATAACCTCGGGGGGTATTCTCTTGGCCTCAATGCACCTAAGGTCGATGGCGAGAACGAATGGTTCGGCCACGGCGGAGCATGGGGAACAAACTGCATGGTCAACTGGCATAAGAAGCAGCTCAAGCTATGGGTGGTGCAAATCAATGGCCCTCAGCCTTGGAACGATGCCATGAATAAAGCGGCTGAGAAGTTCTTCTCTCAGACAATTGATACATCAGGTATTGATGCTTATACGGGGAGAACAAAGTAATATGAAGCTCACGCCAAATGATTACAAGCACCCAAAATCCCCGCATTAAGCACTTGCTGCTCCTGCAGCAGAAGTCTGCTCAACGGAAGAAAGACGGACTCTTTGTCGTGGAAGGCCGCCGCGAGCTGGAACATTGTCTTGCCGCCGGCTATACGGTCAGAGCGGTCTTCGTCTGCGAAGAGATTGCGGGCACTCATCTTTCACTACCCCAGGGAGCAGAGCTTGTTCCTGTCAGTCGGAATGTCTATGAACGCATTGCTTATCGGGGAGGAACAGAAGGTGTCGTGGCTCTTGCTGAAACGCGTTTGACTTCTCTAAATGAGCTACACCTTTCTGCGTCGCCGCTTATCGTCGTTCTTGAGAGTGTCGAGAAGCCTGGCAATCTCGGTGCCGTATTGCGCAGTGCTGATGCTGCTGGGGCTGATGCTGTCGTGGTGTGCGACCCCCTCACAGACCTCTACAACCCGAATCTCATAAGGTCAGCTGTTGGGGCGCTCTTCACAATGCCCTGCGTCGCTTGCACAACAGAGGAGTGCATTACATTTCTCAAAGAGAAAAGCATCCGAATACTGACTGCGCAACTTCAGGATTCACACCTTTATTACGACACGCCCATGTCGGGACCTACTGCTATAGTGATGGGCACAGAGTCAACAGGGCTGACTGAACAGTGGCGAAAGGCGGCCGAAGCACACATCCGCATCCCAATGCTTGGACGTTTGGACTCGCTGAATGTCTCTGTCAGCGCAGCCATCCTTCTTTATGAGGCTGTGCGACAACGCCAGCTATGTATTAACTGAAAATAAATGCCTCAATTATTTGGAACGTATCGCAAAAAAGACTACATTTGCCAAAAGGGTAGTAAATAACTCTCCATTGTTAGGTCATTATTCATAAAAAGGTTAAAAAGATGAAGACTAAACGTATTCTAAGTTCGACATTTCTTCTGTTGGCTTTCATTTCCCTCGCATCTGCGCAGAGACGTGTAGATATTACGCTCAAGGATAAAAGCATTGTCTCATGTGCGCTAGACGATATTAGCTACATGGAAATTGTAGAGGCGGCAAATCCAGGCGAATTGGATGGAGTTTGGTATTTGGGGTGGAAAGTGACAAGTTCTGCGACTACAAATTCTGAAGGGGCAGAAATGTTGGTCTTCTATGCCAGTAAGATGAAATGGGTGAAGAAGGCGAGTGAAACAATGTATGATCTGACCTATAGTGGTGATGCCATCCAGCCAGGGTCAACCTTCAAGGCAAAGCGTGAAGGCTCTACAACAGCATTGACTTACACCGTATTTGCTATGGAGGGCGATATGCTTGTCTTGAAACAGGCAACGACTCGCTACTACTTCTACAAGTCCCAGTTTGCAGCGGTAAATGCCAAGAAGCCTGAGAGTAACAATTATCTCTCGCGCCAACAGTACTCCGACCCTGCTAAGTTATGGGCGTCTAACATCAAGGGCGGTTACTCTGGCTCTCAGATTACACCTATGGGGCAGCATTTCGAGCGTTTTAATTCTGCGTCGGACGATGACAAGGCTTGGCTGGCAGATCCCAATAACCAGCCTGACTTGGCCTGGCATGAGTTAAGTGGAAAAATATGGTCCGCAAAGGGCGTTAATCTCTATCCTTTTGGATCTCCTGTGCCGGCTGATGTCAATCAGCATGCCATTGGTGACTGCAGTATGTGTGCTGTCTTCGCTTCTTTTGCTTACATCTATCCTGAGTGGATAAAGACGCTTATTGAGAAGAATGGTAACAACTATACCGTTCACATGTTCGACCCGAAGGGCAATCCCGTTGATGTTGTCGTGGATAATAAGATAATGTGCAACTCTGGTGGTGGCGTTGACCAGGTTACTGGCAAAAATGGTGTTGTCAATTGGGCGACCATCATGGAAAAGGCTCTCATGAAATGGGAGACGCGATTCCAGTGCAACAAGATAGGCGGTATTGGAACAGAGCATGCGGCTCCTCCCTTCACGGGCAATGGTGCAAGTTACAGCATTGGCACGGGCGATAGATTGTACACTTCCGAGTATCGTCTGCTTGTTGACTATGCATTAAGTAATGGCATGATTAGTGTCGGTGGCTTTAGTGAGGGTGGTCTCCAGTGTGGTCCTTTGGAGACTGTGACTGGTCATGCTTTCACTGTGATGTATGCCGACGAGGGAGCTACCTATTCTCATGTGATGCGCAATCCCTGGGGCAATGGCGGTTCTGTTGATGGCAAGTTGGAGGTTCCCATGGATCGTAGTGTTCTGACAATTGTCGATTTCCGCCTTGTCTTCCCTGGTGCTCAGATGGCTCAGTATAAGAAGGAGAATCTTGGCCCTTACACGCCGCCCAGGTTCAAGCCGATGCCGATTGACATGAATCCTTCTGAGGAAATGTTGCGCATGTATAATGTGAGACATTACACCCCATTCCCTCTGCCGGAGGATGCAGAGGAGGATGTGGAAGGAGATACGGAAGAGTAACGGTTCTCCCTGAATAAGGAAAAGCCCCTGTCGGTGTCGTAAAGATTTTCCGGCAGGGGCTTTTCTTGTTTTGTGCCAGTGAAGAGTCCTATATTATAATATGTATATGGGAATATGGCGATGTGTCTGATGTGTTTTCGTACATTGAGGGTCAATACATAAAAAGCGTGACGAATGTTTGTCTGTTATGTAAAAAATCATATCTTTGTGCGGAAAATGTTCTACCATAACGCTTAATCTAATTTAAAATCATGAGAAAAATTACGCTTTACAGTTCTCTGTTGCTGATGTTTGCCTTCTGCAGTATGTCTATGGCTCAGGTGAGGATGAATATTATCTGTGCTGACAAGAATGTCATCTCTGTTCCGGTGAACGATGTTCGCTATATGGAGCTTGTGGAGATGGCGGGTGAAGGTGAGCTGGACGGGCCGTGGTTCTTGGGTAGCACATATAAGAATGGCACGGCCACCCATTATGATGCTACTGAGGTGCTTATCTTCAGCGCTGGCAAGATGACTTGGTCGAAGAAGACGACAGATGTTGTCTATACGCTGAGTTATCCTTCGGGAGGTGCTTTTACGGGTGCGACAATCAAGGCTCGTCGCGAGGGCTCTACTGTTGACCTTAATTATAAGATTCTTGCTCTCGACGATGTGATGCTCTGCCTGAAGCAGGCGACATCGACTTACTTCTTCTATCGAACGCGTGATTTGGCCATCAATTCCGGAGCGCCTACGCGGGCACCTTACTCCACTCCTGGGGAGTTGTGGGCTTCCAGCCTTAAGACGGAGAACACACACTCCACCCGCACTCCGATGGGAAAGCACTTTGAGAGTTTTGCTGCGGCTACCGATGAGGATAAGGCATGGCTTGCTGATCCCAATAATCAGCCTGACTTGGCTTGGCATGAAGTGAGCGGATGGCAATGGACGGCCAAGACGATTACGCTTTATCCACTTGGCACTCCGTATCCGGCTGATGTCAATCAGCACTCCATCGGCGACTGCTGTATGTGTGCGGTCTTCGCTTCTTTTGCCTACACTTACCCCGAGTGGGTAAAAACACTTATCGAGCCGAATGCCGCGACCAATCCGACAAGGTTTACCGTACACATGTTCGACCCCATGGGCAACCCGGTTGATGTCGTTGTTGACAATAAACTGATGTGTAATTCCAGCGGCAGCTGCGGACAGGTCTTTGGCAAGAATAACAAATACAATTGGGCTACCATCTTAGAGAAGGCACTCCTGAAGTGGGAATCACGCTTTAAGTGCAACAAGATAGAGGGTATTCCCAAACAACATGTAACACCTCTCTTCACCGGAAACGGCGACAGTTTTGTCTTTGACCCCTTCAAACTGTACAATTCCGAATTACGCATGATTGTCGATGCCAAATTGCGCGAAGGCAAGATTATTGTGGGTGGATTCCGCGAAAGCGGCTACGTCTGCGGTGACCCGAACACGAAGACTGTCACGGGGCATGCTTTCTCCGTAATGCTTCCCGATGAGGACTCGGACTGCCTGTTCGTGATGCGTAACCCTTGGGGGCAGGCTGGCGAAAACAATCCAAGGCTTGACGGCAAACTCCTGATTCCCGATGACGATGTCGTTCCTCCTCTTATTGACATTTGTATCATGGAGCCAGGCAGCCACATGGCTCAGTATATGAAGGCTGACCTGGGCGAATATACCGTACCAAGGTTCAGGCCGATGTATATGGACCTGAATCCCACAGAAGAGATGCTCCGCAGGTATAATGTCAAGGACTACAAGTTGCTGCCCATTCCGGAAGATGCCAATCCCGATGACTTCGCCACGGAAACCGACGAGTAAAACGCTACTCCGAAACCAAGACTGACACCCCTGCCCGGAGACCGCTGAAAAGCCCATCGGCAGGGGCTTTTTATTACCCCCTCCGACGCTCCTGCCTGCGAAGGCAAACGCAGCAGCCTGCAAGAGCCGATGCAGCGTGCTGCGAAAGCCTACGCAGCTGCCTGCATTTTCTGACGCAGCTGCCTGCATTTTCTGACGCTCCTGCCTGCATTTTCTGACGCTCCTGCCTGCGTTTCCTGACACCCAGAGGAGCATTGATTTTCATTGAGTTAGGGACAAAAAAAAGAAGCGGTCCTCACGGATTGCTTCTCCAAAAACTAAAACTAACAACTATTATTAACCTTCAAACAAATCTCTTTACCTAAATACCAAAACTATATGTCTTGAGTTGCAATGCAACTTTCTTTTTCTTTTGCACTGCAAAGTTACAATAGATTTTTCTATCTGCAATGGAAAGAGAGGATAAAAGTGGGAGAAAGCCGGTTTAGTTGACATATGTCAAGGATTTAACACTCGCTTAACACAAAATCAACACTATTTTACCTAAAAAGGAGCAGGTTTTTTCTAATTTTCTTCAATGGTAAAGCCGATTTCTTCCTCAGCCTCTTCCTCGTCCCCTTCTTCCTCGTCAAGAACACTCCCACAAGGGTCGAAGTGACTGGGGATGTCGAAATTCTCCGACTGACTATAGCCGAGCGAGCCGTCCTCATAGACTTTCTGGAGAAAATATGCAGCAATGGGAAGTGCGGCATTAGCACCCTGGCCGTAGGCTGTGCTGGCGAAATGAATGTCGCGCTCGTCGCCACCAACCCACGCACCAAAGCAAAGACGCGGAGTATAGCCGACGAACCAGCCATCGCTATTGTCGTTGGTCGTACCCGTTTTACCTCCCATCGGTGCAGTGATATGGTAGCGGTTGCGCATACGGCTGCCAGTACCGCCATCTACAACACCGCGCATCATGATAATCATCTTGTAGGCAGCCTCCTCCGAGATGACTTCCTTCACTCTCGGCGTGAACTGCGCCACCACATTCCCGTCGCTGTCCTCAATGCGCGTCACATAAAGAGGCGTGCGGCGCACACCCTTCTGCGGAAAAGCAGAATAGGCACCCACCATCTCCGCAACAGAGATGTCGCAAGGCCCAAGGCAAAGGGAAAGAGAAGGGTGTATGTCTTGGTTCTGAATGCCAAAGTCGTGCAACAGCTTGACAAACAGGTCGGGGCTCAACTGATTGAGTAGCCAGGCAGATATCCAGTTGTTACTCATAGCCAGTCCCCACTTGAGGGTCACCATCTCACCGTATCGTGCACGACTTCCGTTGCGAGGCGTCCAGTACTGATTGCCCGCGACGACATACGTCTGTTGCACATTTGGAGCAACATCGCAAGGCGACCACCCACTCTCCATTGCCAGCGAGTAAAGATAAGGCTTGATGGTAGAACCAACCTGACGCTTACCCAGCGTACACATATCATACTGGAAGTGACTGTAATCCACACCGCCCACATACGCCTTCACATAACCCGTCTCAGAGTCCATACACATGAAGCCAGTGCGAAGAAAGGACTTGTAGTAGCGGATGCTGTCAAGGGGCGACATCACCGTATCCTTGTCGCCTTGCAGCGTATAGACAGTCATCTCGATCGGCTTAGAGAAGGCCTCGTCAATCTCCTTGTCAGAGTAACCTGCCTTCTTCATCTCGATGTAACGAGCGCATTGACGCTTGGCTCGGGCCAAGTTCGCTTGGGCTTTGCTCTGTGACACGGCAGAAGCGTATGGCGCATTCTTGTTCGAGCGCTGTTCCTTGTCGAAGATGGGCTGCAATTCGCCTGTGACATGCTTCGCTACAGCCATTTCGGCATATTCCTGCATACGGCTGTCGATGGTCGTATAGACTTTCAAGCCATCCGTATAAATATTGTAGGGGCGACCATCTCGGTTCCTGTTCTTGTTGCACCACCCGTAGAGCGGATCTTGTTCCCAAGACAGCGAGTCCTCATAGAACTTCTGTTGTTGCCACGAAGCATAGTCTCTGCGCTCAGGTTTCTTGGCCATCAGAATCTGTCGCAGGTAGTCGCGCAAATAAGTGGCATGCCCTTCCTTGTGGCTGACACGGTGGAAGTTCAGCCCAAGCGGGCGCAGGCGAAGCTCTTCGCGCTGACTTTCTGTCAGGAAGCCCGCCTTCTCCATCTGCATCAACACCGTGTTGCGACGGTCGATGCAGCGTTCCGGATGACGAACGGGATTATAATAGCTTGGGTTCTTGCACATGCCCACAAGCAATGCACACTGGCAAGTGTCAAGTTCCGATGGGCGCTTGCTGAAATATGTCTGAGCAGCCGTCTTGATGCCCACAGCATTGTGAAGGAAGTCGAAATAGTTAAAGTACATGCCAATGATTTCCTCCTTCGTGTAGAAACGCTCCAGCTTGAGCGCAATGACCCATTCAATAGGCTTCTGCAACAGACGCTCCGTTGTCGTGGCAGCCTTCTCGGAGTAAAGTTGTTTGGCTAGCTGTTGAGTGATGGTGCTTCCACCGCCGGCGCTCTTCTGCCCAAGCAGTCCTCGCTTAAAGACAGCACGCAGAAGAGCCTGGAAGTCAATACCGTCGTGCTCTTTGAAGCGTACGTCCTCGGTTGCGATAAGCGCATTTACAAGGGCGGGCGGCAATTCGTCATAGTCAGCAAAAACGCGGTTTGCGCTGCTATAGCTCCATGTGCCGAGTTGTTTCCCATCTGCAGAAAAAACCTGTGTGGCAAACTTGTTGACGGGATTCTGCAGTTGCCGTATGTTAGGCATATAGCCTATGATACCCGTAAAAATACAGAAGAAGATGATGCCGATAGCAAGGGAACCAACTATCAGACACGCCCAAAGTGCATGGAAAACCTTCTTTCTCATGTGAGATATAGTTTTAAGACTACAAAGGTACAACAATAAAATGAAAAATGTAAAGTGAAAGGTGAAAAATTATATCAAAAAGAAAATATATTCCCTCCCTAATCCCTAATCTCTAATCTTTTTCTTAATTTTGCATCGGAAAACAGAGAATCAATGGAAAGTAGAAGCCTTGTAACCATCGCCAACCATTCGCGTGAGAAGATTGAGTACCTCATCCGGATGGCTCAGGAGTTCGAGAAGCACCCCAATCGCCGCCTTCTTGAGGGTAGAATAGTAGCCACATTGTTCTTCGAGCCCAGCACTCGCACGCGTCTCAGCTTTGAGACGGCTGCTAACCGGCTTGGTGCCAAGGTTATCGGTTTTGCTGACCCGAAGGTGACAAGCGGCACGAAGGGTGAGACGCTTAAGGACACGATAATGATGGTGTCCAATTATGCTGACATCATCGTCATGCGTCACCATCTGGAGGGGGCTGCCCAGTATGCCAGCGAGGTGTCGCCGGTGCCCATTGTCAATGCGGGGGACGGTGCCAATCAGCATCCCAGTCAGACGATGCTCGACCTCTATACTATCTATCAGACGCAGGGGACGCTGGAGAACCTCAATATCTATCTTGTCGGCGACCTTAAGTACGGCAGGACTGTTCATAGCCTTCTGACGGCGATGCGGCACTTCAATCCTACCTTTCACTTCATTGCGCCCGACGAGTTGGCCATGCCTGAGCACTACAAGATGTACTGTCGCGAGAAGGGAATCAACTATGTGGAGCATCAGGACTTTGATGCTGAGACGATTGCCGGTGCTGACATATTATATATGACGCGCGTGCAAAGGGAGCGTTTTACTGACCTTGACGAGTACGAACGCGTGAAGGACCGTTATCTGCTTTCCCGTGCCATGCTTTCGAAGGCAAAGCCTAACATGAAGATTCTACACCCGTTGCCCAGGGTCAATGAGATAGAGTACAGCATTGACGATACGCCCTATGCTTACTATTTCCAGCAGGCCCGCAACGGACTTTATGCGCGTCAGGCACTTCTTTGTGACTGTCTCGGTATTACGCTCGACGATATTATCAACGACAAATCCATCATTTCATGAAACGACAGGAACTTCAGGTGGCTGCTCTCGAGAACGGTACAGTCATCGACCACATACCTTCGACCAAGCTCTTCGAAGTTGTCAGTCTGCTCCACCTTGAGCAAGTGCATTCTGCTGTGACGGTGGGCTATAACCTCAAGAGCAAGAAGATGCGGCACAAGAGCATCATTAAGATTGCCGACAAGTTCTTCTCCGACGACGAGATTAACCAGCTTTCCGTTGTTGCTCCGAATGTTACGTTGAGCATCATACGCGGCTATGAGGTGGTTGAGAAGAAGGAGGTGAAGATGCCGGAGGAGCTGGTGGGCATCGTCAAATGCGACAATCACAAGTGCATCACCAATAATGAACCGATGCTTACGCGCTTTCGCTTCCTTGGGAAGGAACGCGGCACGCTGCAGTGCCACTATTGCAATAGAGAGATTAATCTATCAGATGTAAAATTAGTATAACACAATGAATCAGGATTTAACAGTCTTCTCGCTCATTGAGAAAGAGAACCAGCGACAGCGGATGGGCATTGAGCTCATCGCTTCAGAGAATTACGTAAGTGACCAGGTCATGGCAGCTATGGGCTCGTGCCTGACCAATAAATATGCCGAGGGCTATCCCGGCAAGCGTTATTATGGCGGGTGCCAGGTTGTGGACGAAGTGGAGCAGCTTGCCATCGACCGTGTCTGCAAGCTTTTTGGCGCAGAGTATGCTAATGTTCAGCCGCACTCTGGTGCTCAGGCTAATGCCGCTGTCTTCCTGGCCTGCCTGAATCCTGGTGACACATTTATGGGTCTGAACCTCGATCATGGAGGTCACCTCAGCCACGGTTCCCTTGTGAACACCAGCGGCATCATCTATAAGCCGGTGGGCTACAACCTGAAGAAGGAGACTGGCCGCGTGGACTATGACGAGATGGAGCAGCTTGCGCTGGAGCACAAGCCCAAACTCATCATTGGTGGCGGCTCGGCTTACAGCCGTGAGTGGGACTATGCCCGTATGCGTCAGATTGCCGACAAGGTGGGAGCCCTCTTGATGATTGATATGGCACATCCTGCCGGCCTGATTGCTGCCGGCCTTCTCGAAAACCCTGTGAAGTATGCTCACATCGTGACCAGCACTACCCACAAGACCTTGCGCGGTCCTCGTGGCGGCATCATCCTTATGGGTAAGGACTTCGACAATCCTTGGGGCAAGACGACTCCTAAGGGTGAAATCAAGAAGATGTCGGCTTTGCTGAACAGCGCTGTATTCCCCGGCATTCAAGGTGGTCCCTTGGAGCACGTCATCGCAGCAAAGGCTGTTGCGTTCGGCGAGGCATTGCAGCCCGAGTTCAAGGAATGGGCAAAGCAGGTGAAGAAGAATGCTGCTGTGCTTGCCGACGAGCTCATCAAGCGTGGTTTCGACATTGTGAGTGGCGGCACAGACAACCATTCTATGCTTGTTGACCTCCGTTCGAAGTATCCTGACCTCACTGGTAAGGTGGCCGAGAAGGCTCTTGTGGCTGCCGACCTCACCGTGAACAAGAACATGGTTCCCTTCGACACCCGCAGCGCTTTCCAGACCTCAGGCATCCGTCTCGGCACACCGGCCATAACGACTCGCGGTGCCAAGGAAGACCTCATGGTGAAGATAGCCGAGTTCATCGAGCGTGTGTTGAACGCTCCAGAGGATGAGGCAGTTATCGCTCAGGTTCGTAGCGAAGTCAATGCCATCATGGAGAAGTACCCCATCTTTGCATATTAGCCAAAATGACGCCCCATCTTTTTTGGGGGAGACAATATGTGGCGGCAGACTTGTTTCAGGGCAAGTCTGCCGCCATTCTTTTGCTTTTTGCCAAATGACATTTTGTATTGTTTTTGCGGAGATACCTTGCTTTTTGCTACTTCACTTCTTGCGGTGTTCTGATGCAAAACAGGTGGAATTTGGTGCCGCGAAAGGGGGTGTTGACCAACGCAGGCAGTTGCGTTGGCTGACTTGGCACGCCAAGTTGACCGACTCGGCACGTTGCGTTTGGCTTTTCTCCACGCTGTGTCTGGCGAAAAAGCAGGCTGAAAAGAGCGAAAAACAGCATATTTTCTGCTGGTTTTGCTATGTAGAGATGGCAATCTGGCTGTCGGATGTTGTTGTCTGAATAGGGGGTGTAGCTGTTAATGAACTGATACAGAAATGGTTCCAAAACAGGTCTGTGTTGAGCGCAATATTTTGAGAAAAATCAGCCAAAGCGTAGCTCGATAGAATTTAAGCGATTCTGACGGGCTTTCTGAAAGTCAATATGTAAGCAAATCTGCGTAATTCCGTTGCAATTTGTCAGCGGTGTAATACTCGAGTGCGAAGTGCTGTGTTCCGTGGCATAGCGTGTCAAAATCGGCATTATGTCACATTTTTCTTGACAACTTGCCCTATTATTAAAAATAATGTAGTATCTTTGTGCGCGAAATAAACATGGCCTCCTCCCTGATTTCATCAGAAGGCATGTCCCAATGGTAAACGTTAAAGGATAAATGGCAACTGAAAATACGCAAGAACAGTTCGAGAAGGTGATGGCAGAGTGCCGTGCCCTGTTCGTCAAGAAACTGCACGACTACGGCGCAGCCTGGCGCATTCTGCGGCCATCGTCGCTCACCGACCAGATATACATCAAAGCCAATCGCATCCGCAGCCTCGAGACGAAAGGCGTCTCGCTGGTGGGTGAAGGCATTCGCCCAGAGTTTGTCGGCATCGTGAACTATGCCATTATCGGACTCATCCAGCTGGAGAAAGGCTTCAGCGAAAAGCCCGACGACATGACGGTCGAGGAGGCAATCGAGGCCTACGACAAGCATGCAAAGGAAGTGATGCAACTCATGCTTCGCAAGAATCACGATTACGATGAAGCTTGGCGCGGTATGAGAATAAGCAGTTACACAGACCTCATCCTCATGAAAGTCTTCCGGACTAAGCAAATCGAACAGCTCGATGGCGATACGCTGGTGAGCGAAGGCGTTGATGCCAACTATATGGACATGTTGAACTACGCCGTCTTCGGCCTAATCAAGCTTGAAGAAAATAAGGCAATGAGAGAATAAGAAAAGGAAGGAATCATGTCCAAAGCTTCTAAATTCCCACATTTCACATTTTCTTATATCCTTGTGAACGTGGTGCGTCTGGTGCTTGCGCTGACGTACTTGTTCTCCGGCGTCGTGAAACTCATCGACCCGCGCGGCACGCAGTACAAGATAGAGGACTATGGCGTCGCATTCGGCATCAGCAACCTAATGCCCGAGGGCGTGCCCCTCACGCTGGCATGCATACTGGCTACGGTAGAGTTCCTCATGGGCGTTTACCTGCTTTTCGGCATACGCCGCCCCTTGGCCACAACGGTGTCAACCTGCTTCATGCTCGTTATGACACCGCTGACACTCTATCTGGCACTCAATAATCCCGTGTCGGACTGCGGCTGCTTCGGCGACGCCCTCGTGCTCACAGGCTGGCAGACCTTCGGCAAGAACGTCGTCCTGCTTGTGTGCTCCATCATCGCCATGTGCCATTATAAGCTGATGCCCAGTTTCGTCGGAAAGAAGTATAGCTGGCTGGTGGCACTCTGCGCCTTCGTGTTCGCCGTGCTATTCGCAAGTTACAACCTCTGGCGACTGCCCGTCATAGACTTCCGCCCCTATCACGTCGGAGCCAACATCCGTCAGGCATGGTACGACGACCAGCAGGACTTTGGACAGTTCCAAACGACATTCATCCTGGAGAAGGACGGCGTCAGAAAAGAGTTCACCCTCGAGGACTATCCCGACAGCACTTGGACCTTCATCGACTCGCGCACCGTACAGACCGAACCGTCGAAGCGCAGCGGAGTAGGGGACTTGCTGGTGCATGACATACAGACAGGCGAAGACATTACAGAACAGATACTCAACGACGAAGGCTATACATTCCTGCTTGTTGCACCCTACCTCGAGAAAGCCGACGACAGCGTCATGGGCGACTTGCTCTCGCTCTATGACTTCAGTCAGGAAGCAGGCTGCGCCTTCTACTGCCTCACGTCAAGTGGCGACAAGGCCATCGAGGGCTGGATAGAAATGACGGGCGCCGAATATCCCTTCTGCGTGGCAGATGCCGTCGTGCTCAAGACCATGATACGCTCCAACCCAGGCCTCATGCTAATCCGCGACGGCATCGTCGTAGCAAAGTGGCCCTCCACGGACCTCCCTCATCCCAGCGACATCGAAATAACGAAATAACAAGATAACCTAATATTACAAATAATTAATTAAAACCCAAAACACATGAGAAAGAAAATCGTCGCAGGCAACTGGAAAATGAACAAGACCCTGCAGGAAGGCGTAGCACTCGCTACAGAACTGAAGAACATTCTGGCTGCTGAAAAGCCCAATTGTGAAGTCATCATCGGCACTCCCTTCATCCACCTCGCTACCGTTAGCGAACTGCTGAAGGACAGCGTCATCGCTGTCAGCGCAGAGAACTGCGCCAACAAGGAAAGCGGCGCATACACAGGCGAAGTCAGCGCAGCAATGGTGAAGAGCACAGGTGCCGAATACGTCATCCTCGGTCACAGCGAACGTCGCGAATACTACAACGAGACCCCCGAAATCCTCAAGGAAAAGGTTGACCTCGCTCTTGCAAACGGCTTAAAGGTCATCTT
>Ga0247610_10001673_pt1 | contig 27054 bp, 20 predicted proteins | sample 174DNAGHGhighgp2_FD_193483 | JGI IMG/M metagenome (GOLD analysis project Ga0247610, IMG submission 193483) | Sheep rumen microbial communities from Palmerston North, Manawatu-Wanganui, New Zealand - 1742 DNA GHGhigh gp2 | ecosystem: Host-associated > Mammals > Digestive system > Stomach > Rumen...
GATAAGTCGTTTGGCTGTAGGGTTCCACTTGATGTGAGTGATATAGGTATCGCTCAGTCCATTTACCTTGTCGTAGGTTGTGATGCTCTGGTCAGTGAGGTTATAGCTATAGAGTGCGTTACTGGCCTGCACATATAAATCGTTTTCAGCCTTGCAGATGTCCTGCACGTCGTAGTATGCTAAGTAGTTATGCCATGTGCCGGTTTGTGCATTGACGTTGAAGGGTAAGAGTGTAAGAAGGCAGCACATGACTGAACTAAGGTACTTGACCAGCTTTTGTACGGCACGTGCACGATGGCTAATCTGGTTCTTTACCTCAACACCCAGCTCAGCAAACGTACCATCGTAGCCGTCGGGCTTGAACACAGGGTCGTAGCCAAAGCCTTTCTCTCCACGTTTCTCACGTGTTATTTCGCCTTCTACTATCCCCTCAAAATAATTCACTTCTTTATTACAGATCAGTGCAATGGCAGTGCGGAAACGGGCCTTTCGGTTGTCTTGGTCACGCAGTTCGTACAAAAGCTTACGGGTGTTGGCTTCAGCATCGTGACCTTCGCCACCAGCATAACGGGCAGTATGCACGCCAGGAGCACCTCCTAACGCATCGACCTCCAGTCCTGTATCGTCGCTAAAGACGTTATAGCCGTAGTGGTCATATACGTACTGTGCCTTCTGTAGTGCGTTCTCTTCGAGTGTCTGGCCTGTCTCTGGTATATCCTCATGACAGCCAATGTCGTTGAGTGACAATACTTCCATCTTGTCACCCAGTATGTCTCTTATCTCGGAGAGCTTATGCTCGTTATTGGTTGCGAATACTATTTTCATTCGGTTGTTGCTTGATTTTTACTTTCATCTCGTCGAAGCCCTCACCATAGACACCAATGACACTCGACTGACTGACAAAGGCGTTGGGGTCGATCATCTTAATGAGACGGAACATATAGATACTCTCGTTCTTACGTGCCAGTATGCAGAGCACCTTCATCTTGCGACCAGTGTACCAGCCATGACCGTCGAGAATGGTCACACCATGGTTCATCTCTGTACCAATGGCGTTGGCTATCTCCTGCCACTTCTCTGAGAATATCATAAACTGTACAGACTGACGACGGGCATTCATCACGTAGTCGAGCACGAAGTTCTCGATAGCCATGACGCAGAAGCCGAACATGACCTTGTGGGCACGCTCGATGTAGTCGCCAAACTGAGGGAAGAACATACACGACCCAATGATAAAGAAATCAACAGAGAACAGCACTGTGCCTAATGACACCTTGTTGTTGTACTTGTTCACCGTAGCTGCAATGATGTCAGTACCTCCTGTCGAGCCGTTATGTATGAACACCATAGCCAGTGCCGTACCAGTGATGACGCATCCGATAATCATCGACATGAACTCCTGACCAGGCCCTAAGAGCATGATGGGCAGTCCGTTGTCCTGTTTAGGGATGATGTATTGTGCGAACATCAGTAGGAAGTAGAGCGTGAAGATGGCATAGATGGTCTTCATCATGAACTTGTAACCCAGCGCATAGAGTGCTACGATGAGCAGGACACCATTGATGATGATGTAGGTATTCTCCAGATGGAAGCCCGTGGCATAGTAGATGATGGCAGACAGACCAGTCACGCCACCAGCCACTATCTCGTAGGGCATGAGGAACACCGTAAAGGCAATGGTGTACATTAACAGTCCAAGGGTGATGAAGAAATAGTCCTTGAACTCATTCCATATTATTTTCTTTTCAATGGTCATTTACTTCAAAACGATGTTCACCATACGTTTAGGGACGATGATAACCTTTACTATCTGCTTGTCTTCTATGTATTTCGTTGCACGCTCGTCAGCCAGCACGGTCTTTTCTATCGAGGCATTGTCGGCATCAGCAGCAAACTCCATGTCGAAACGTGTCTTACCATTGAAGGCAACACCCAGGCGTACACTGTCTTCCACCAGGTATTTCTCGTCCCATGTAGGCCACTCGGCATCGCATACACTACCCTCGCCTCCCAGAATGTGCCAGAGTTCTTCTGCAATGTGTGGGGCAAACGGGGCGATGAGCACTACTACCTGACGGAACAAGCCGTTGTTGTGGCACTTCAGCTGTGACAGTTCGTTGACGCATATCATGAATGCCGAGATGCTGGTGTTATAGGAGAACACCTCCATGTCTTGGCTAACCTTCTTGATAAGCTTATGTACTGACTTCACCATGTCCTTCGACGGCACGTCATTGTTACGTGGTGAGGTGACAAGGGTCCAGAACTTCTTGAGGAAACGGTGACAGCCATCGATGCCGTTCGTATCCCAAGGCTTCGACTGCTCTACTGGTCCGAGGAACATCTCGTATAGACGCAGCGTGTCAGCACCGTACTTTTCGACAATCATGTCTGGGTTAACGACGTTGAACATCGACTTCGACATCTTCTCAATGGCCCATCCACACTTGTACTGACCATCCTCGAGAATGAACTCAGCATGCTCATATTCTGGTCGCCACTGACGGAAAGCATCGATATCGAGCACATCGTTCGACACGATGTTCACATCTACATGGATGGGAGTGGTCTGGTATTGATCCTTCAAGCCATAGCTGACGAATTTTCCTTTCTCGTCTCCTTCTTCTATGCGATAAACGAAATTAGAGCGACCTTGTATCATGCCTTGGTTGACCAGCTTCTTGAATGGCTCGTCCATGCAGCTGTAACCAGAGTCATAGAGGAACTTGTTCCAGAAACGGCTATAAATCAGGTGGCCTGTAGCATGCTCTGTTCCACCCACGTAGAGGTCAACGTTCTGCCAGTACTCGTCAGCATCTTTCGACACCAGTGCCTTGTCGTTCTTGGGGTCCATGTAGCGCAGGTAGTAGGCAGATGAGCCAGCAAAGCCCGGCATGGTGTTAAGCTCAAGTGGGAAGACGGACTTATTGTCGATTTCAGAACAATCGACCACCTTGTCCGTCTTGGTGTCCCATGCCCAGTGCTTGGCACGTCCTAAAGGTGGCTCACCAGTCTCTGTGGGTTTATATTCGTCTATCTCTGGCAACTCCAGAGGCAGGCATTCCTTAGGAATCATATAGGGCATGTCGTCCTTGTAATAGACAGGGAACGGCTCGCCCCAGTAGCGTTGACGTGAGAAGATGGCGTCGCGCAGACGGTAGTTCACCTTGACGCGACCCAGTCCCTGCTCCTCTACATATTTCTTCGTAGCGGCAATGGCTTCCTTCACAGTAAGGCCGTTGAGGTTTAATTGAGAATGATGATTACCTTTAATGGCGTCTTTAGACTTATCAGAATTCTCCATTCTCAATTCTCCATTGTCAATTCGTGGACTGTTGCACATAATGCCGTCCTTGGCGTCGTAGCTCTCTTCGCTGATGTCAGCACCCTCGATAACTGGTATGATAGGCAGGTTGAAGTGCTTGGCGAAAGCATAGTCACGACTGTCGTGGGCAGGTACGGCCATGATGGCTCCTGTGCCATAACCGGCCAGCACATACTCTGCTATCCAGATGGGGATGCGCTCCTGGGTAAATGGATTGATGGCATACGAGCCAGAGAACACACCTGTTACGGCATGGTCCATCTGGCGTTCGCGTTCTGTGCGCTTCTTCACGTAGGCCAGGTACTTATCTACTTCTTCCTTCTGCTCTGGGGTGGTGAGCTGTTCTACCAACTCACTCTCTGGTGCCAATACCATGAAGGTAACACCAAACATCGTATCTGCACGCGTGGTGAAGATGGTGAAGCTCTGGGTGCTGTCTGCTACCTTAAACTCTACCTCCGTACCTTCTGAACGGCCTATCCAGTTACGCTGTGTCTCCTTCAGCGACTCTGTCCAGTCAATGGTGTCAAGTCCGTCGAGCAAGCGTTGTGCATAAGCACTGACGCGAAGGCACCACTGGCGCATCTTCTTCTGCTCTACAGGATAGCCGCCACGTACGCTCACACCATTGACCACCTCATCGTTTGCCAGTACAGTACCCAGTTTCGGACACCAGTTGACCATCGTGTCTGCCAGATAGGCTATACGGTAGTTCATGAGCACCTCCTGCTTCTTCTTCTCAGAGAAGGCAGCCCACTCGCTGGCAGTGAAGTGCAACTCCTCGGTACCCAAGGCGTTACAGTTATCCGTACCCATCAGTTCAAAATGCTCAATAAGCTTGATGGTGGGTTGTGCCTTCTTGGACGAGAGACTGAAATAGCTCTTGAACATACGCTGGAAGGCCCACTGTGTCCACTTGTAGTAACTTGGGTCGCAGGTGCGTACCTCACGATCCCAGTCGAACGAGAAGCCTATCTTGTCCAGTTGCGAACGATAACGGGCAATATTCTCGTTGGTGGTTTTCTCTGGATGCTGACCTGTCTGTATGGCATACTGCTCGGCTGGCAGGCCGTAAGCATCGTAGCCCATGGGGTTCAGCACGTTATATCCCTTCAGTCGCTTATAGCGAGCGTAGATGTCGGAAGCAATATAACCCAACGGATGACCTACGTGCAAGCCAGCACCACTGGGGTACGGAAACATGTTGAGCACGTAGTACTTCTTCTTCTGTGGGTCTTCTACTACGCGATAGGTACCATTTTCCACCCATCGCTTCTGCCATTTCTGTTCAATGTCTTTGAAGTTGTATTCCATATTAAGTGTTGTTTTTATATTCCTTATAACGTGCAAAGTTACAATTTAGTGAGCAAATTACCAAATTTATAGCCTATTTTCGCAAAAATCATCCTACTCTACCCTTTTTTCTATGTTGACAGAAAATCTAAATAAGCCCAGAATTTTAACACTTCATTTCCACTCAAAATAGAGAACGAACGGCCACTTTCTGGCCCCGAAACACCCCTTTTTCCCCTTCGCCCTACCCTTCCGATGAGTTTGCTATAGGGTAAAAAGGAGTTTACTATAGGGTAAACGTGTCGTAGATATAGGGTAAACTACCCTTTACATATAGGTCAAACTACAATTGAAACCGCTTTAAATGCCCATTTAAACCGCTTTCGTTGGCACTTTAAACCGCTTTCATTTTTACAATATCCTGCCTACTTGTTGATTATCAGCTACTTACACAAAACCTTGCTATTTTCGCATATTTCAGCCCAAAGTGGTGCTTCGTGACTTTCGCGCGAATTCTGAGTCCTTTCTTATTTAGACTTTTAACATTTCCATACAAGTGAAAATATGAAAACTCCATAAACATTCCTGAAAAAATTTGGACGTATCAGAAAAACTTACTACCTTTGCACCAAATATACAATTAACTCATTCTAATAATTAAAACTTAATGATTATGAAAAAAATTTTACGCGTTTCGTTAGTTGCCATGCTTGCCATTTTCGGTTTAGGCAATGCTATGGCACAAGAGGTTACTTTAGACTTTACTCTTGAAACCTCAGAAGGTTCTAAAGAAAGTGTTTGGGGTTTTCCTGCTTCTAGTTCAAATAAGACAGTTGACGAACAGTCTTTTACTTATGGTGGATACACTATAAAAGTCGCAGGCTCTGAAGGGAATGGTTACTATTGGAATGATAAGGATAAGTACCTGCTTATGGGTAAGACAGGTGCATATCTTGTTCTTCCTGCTTTTAGTTTTGATGTTGAGCGTATTGATATTGAAATTCCTTCAGGTGCTTCTACAAAAGTTGAACAGAATATCTTTGTAGGAGATGAAGCAGTCAGTACCAAAACTACAGGTAATGGAACTAAAAATTTTGCAATTGCTTCGGCTTATCAAGCAGCAGGTAACGTTTATACCTTAAAAGTGTTGAGCAATTATAATACTCAGATAAAGAGAATTATGATTTACAAAAAAGGTGCTGCAGGTGATACAAAATTGGATGCTAATATTTCCTGGAGCAAGGTATCTGCAAGTGTTACATTAGGAAATGAAGATGGAACATACAAGTATCTGCCTACCTTTAATAATCCCAATAGTCTGAATGTTTCATTCACTTCTTCTGAGACAAGTGTTGCTACGATTGATAATAGTGGTAATATAACTGTATTAGGCGTAGGTGAGACTACTCTAACTGCAACGTTTGCAGGAAATAGTTCTTATAAAGAAGCAGAAGTTACATGCAAATTGACTGTTAACAATATTTTTGAATCAACTGTAGCAAATGCTCTTGCTGTAGCAGGTGCACTAGATGCTGGTAAATCCACTTCTGATGCCTATAAGGTAACAGGATATATCACCGATATTGAAGAGATTTCTTCACAATATGGTAATGCCACATTTAGTATAGCCGATACAGAAGGAGGTTCAGATGTATTAGTAATATATCGTTGTTTTGGTATTAATGGTGCATCAATCGCTGATGGTGATATAAATGTTGGTGATAAAGTTATTGTTGCTGGTACATTGAAGAATTATGTAAAGGATGAAGCTTCTACCCTCGAACTTACAAATGGTCAGTTGGTAAGCGTTACTACAGGTATCCACGCCGTTACTATCGACGATGCCAACGCTCCTGCTTATAGCCTCGACGGCCGTCGCGTTAACAGCAACTACCATGGTGTAGTCATCAAGAACGGTAAGAAGGTTATGATGAAGTAATAACGAGTTATGTTTGCTGAGGCTCAGCCTCAGCTTACAAGAAAAGAGGAGCACCACAAGTTGGTGCTCCTTTTTCTATGCCTGACGGCAGATGGCAGCAGCCAGTTCGTTCAGATGTAGGCATCGACGACGCATGTCAGTAATGCGTTCGTTCTGGAAAGGGTAGGGGGAGAGCATGAGTAGGCGCCCCTGACTGCATGCCTCGAGGTAACGAGGCTGAGGCTTGAAGTAAGGCGAAAAGCCCTTCAGCAGTAGTACGATAAGCGCAATGCCCTCGTGCATGCAGGCAGTGGCTATCTGTTGTTCGCCTGGGCTGATGCAGGGAGAGACGATGACTGCTCCCTGACGTCCAGCCTCAAGGAACGCCTCTTTTTGCTGTTCTATCTCGTGAGGGTAGAGGTGGCGCGAGCATTGCACCTGTAGCTTAACAGGTCGCTCAAGCAGGAAGCGGTTACCCATGGCCGTCATCGCTACGCCTGCCACGTGGAGCGTACCCAGTTGGGTGAAGTATTCTGGGTGCTGGCGTTTGAGGTAGAGTCGGCGAGGGTTGTCGTCTAAGTACTCCAGCCAGCGCTGTAGTTGTCTCTTCCTTAGCAGGATGCGGTCGTTGTATCCAGGCTCCCAGAGGGTGCCGTGAGCCCTTCCTGATGCTGTGTGACGAGAGGGAAGCTGTTGCTGCGCAGGTAGCGCAGCATACTGGATGGGCTCCTGTTTCGTAGGCTGCGCTACTTGCGCAGCAATAGTTGGTAGTAAGCCCAGGTTCCTTGCTGCCTTTCTCGTACCCGTTTTGAACCCCCAAATAACGTGCCCTAAGTGCCTCTCCATGCGCTCATGAACAAAGAGTATGCCATGTATGTGGTCAGGCATGATGCATAGTTTCATAGGCTCCACCTGTGGGTAATAATTCTGTATAGCCTGCCAACAGTCCCTTACTGCCTCTCCCAAAGGAGACAGCAGCACGTGGGGCAGGGGCTCACCTTGCAGTGTGCCTAACAGCGAACGGCGACCTTCGATGGCTAAAGTGACCATGTAAATGCCACGAACGGTGTAGTCTTTATGCTCCAAGCGCCGCTTCATGGAGGGTTTCTTTTCGCCTGCCCACGCTTTATGACTATTGTCTTTCTGCTCCATACAGGTGCAAAGATATAAAAAAGTTTATAGTTCATAGTTCGTAGTTCATAATATTTTTGTACCTTTGCAGGAAAATGAAATAAGACGATATGGCAAAGAAAAACGGTGAGCTGACACCGATGATGAAACAGTTTTTTGACTTCAAGGCCAAATACCCAGAGGCCTTGTTGCTGTTTCGTTGTGGTGACTTCTACGAGACCTATTGCGATGACGCTGTAACAGCCTCGCGCATACTGGGTATCACCCTGACCAAACGAAACAATGGGGCAGGGGTGAAGGGTGACGAGATGGCCGGTTTTCCCCACCATGCGCTTGATACCTATCTGCCCAAGCTGGTACGTGCAGGCAAACGAGTTGCTATTTGCGACCAGTTAGAAGATCCTAAACTGACTAAGAAATTGGTGAAACGAGGCATCACTGAACTGGTGACGCCTGGTGTGGCCATGAGCGATAACGTGCTGAACTATAAGGAAAACAACTTCCTGGCAGCCATTCATTTTGGTAAGGGTGTGTGTGGAGTAAGTTTCCTGGATATCTCTACTGGTGAGTTCTTAACTGGTGAGGGCACTTACGACTATGTGGAGAAGCTGTTGAGCAACTTCCAACCCAAGGAAGTGCTGTACGACCGTAGCCACAGAGAGCAGTTTGCACGTCTCTTTGGTACCCGTTATTGTACGTTTGAGCTCGACGACTGGGTGTTTACAGAGCAGACAGCCCAGCAGAAGCTACTGAAGCATTTTCATGTGAAGACGCTCAAAGGCTTTGGTGTGGAGCATCTCAGGGCAGGTATCGTTGCCAGTGGTGCCATTTTGCAGTACTTAGAGCAGACCCTTCACACGCAGATAAGCCACATTACCCATCTCTCGCGCATTGAAGAAGAGAAGTATGTACGTCTGGATAAGTTTACGGTGCGCTCCTTGGAGCTGGTAGGTACCATGCAGGACGGTGGCACGTCGCTGCTCGACGTCATCGACCGTACAGTGAGCCCCATGGGTGGTCGTCTGCTTCGTCGATGGGTGGTGTTTCCCCTGAAGGACGAACGTCCTATCAACGAACGTCTGGACATTGTAGATTATTTCTTCCGTGAGCCGGAATTCAGACAATGCATTGACGACCAGCTGCACAGCATAGGAGACCTGGAACGTATCATATCGAAGGTTGCTGTGGGACGTGTCACACCACGAGAGGTGGTACAGCTGAAGACGGCTTTGCAGGCACTCGTACCCATCAAGACAGCCTGTCAGCATGCCCAGAACGAAGCCCTGAGAAGGGTAGGGGAGCAGTTGCATCTGTGCGACTCGCTACGTGACCGTATCGATCGTGAGATAGAGATGGATGCTCCACAGCTGGTCAACAAAGGTGGCGTGATACGTACTGGTGTGAACAGTGAGCTGGACGAGTTACGTAACATTGCCTACAGTGGCAAGGACTACCTGCTGAAGATTCAGGAACGCGAGATACAGCAAACAGGTATCTCGTCGCTGAAAATAGGTTATAATAATGTGTTTGGCTACTACTTGGAAGTACGTAACACGTATAAAGACCAAGTGCCACAGGACTGGGTACGTAAGCAGACGTTGGCACAGGCCGAGCGCTACATTACTCAGGAGCTAAAGGAATACGAGGAAAAGATACTTGGTGCCGAAGACAAGATAATAAGTCTGGAGACTCGACTGTTCACAGAACTGGTGGCATCGATGCAGGAATACATCCCCCAGATACAGACAGATGCCAATCTTGTGGCCCACTTGGACTGTCTGTTGTCAGCCGCCAAGACAGCCGAAGAGAACCACTACGTCAGACCTGTGATAGACCAAAGTGACGTCATCGACATCAAGCAAGGCCGTCATCCCGTTATAGAACAACAGTTGCCTTTAGACGAGCGTTATGTGCCTAACGATATTTATCTGGATAATGAGCGTCAGCAAATCATCATTATTACTGGCCCGAATATGGCAGGTAAGTCAGCGCTGTTGCGTCAGACAGCCCTCATCGTGCTGTTGGCGCAGATAGGCAGTTTCGTGCCGGCAGAGAGCGCGAGAATAGGCTTGGTGGATAAAATATTCACCAGGGTAGGTGCTTCCGATAATATCTCGTTGGGAGAATCGACCTTTATGGTAGAGATGACGGAGGCATCGAACATATTGAATAATGTATCTGACCGTTCGCTTGTGCTCTTTGACGAGTTAGGACGTGGCACCTCGACCTACGACGGCATCTCGATAGCATGGGCTATTGTGGAATACCTGCATGAGAACAGTCGTGGCAAGCCGCGTACGCTCTTTGCTACGCACTACCATGAGCTGAACGAGATGGAGAAGCACTTCAGTCGTATCAAGAACTATAACGTCAGTGTGAAAGAGGTGGATGGTAAGGTAATCTTCCTTAGAAAACTGGAACGTGGAGGGTCAGAGCACTCGTTTGGTATTCATGTGGCAGAGATCTCTGGTATGCCCAAGAGTATTGTGAAACGTGCCAACGTCATTCTGAAACAGTTAGAGAATGAGAATGCACAGGTAGGAAAGGCAGGCAAGCCTACTGCCGAGATTGCCCAAAGTCGCGAGGGCATGCAGTTGAGTTTCTTTCAACTGGATGACCCCGTGCTGTGTCAGGTTCGTGACGAGATATTGGGTTTGGACGTGAATAACCTGACGCCCTTAGAAGCGCTTAACAAGTTGAATGATATTAAGCGGATAGTCTCAGGAAAATAGGGCTTATAGGCCAAGCCCTATTAGCCCTTCTTCCACCCCCTGATCATAGCCCATGCACCAAGGATGATAAATGGTATGCTGAGCAGCTGTCCCATGTCGAGTGGCATGCCAGCCTCGAATGCTACCTGTATGTCCTTGGTAAACTCTATAAAGAAACGTGCTGTAAAGATATAGGTCAGGCAGAGTCCGAAGAAAAAGCCTGTACCCACCTTCTGTGGCATCTTGCGATAGAGATACCAGCCAATAAAGAAGAGTATGGCATAGGCAATGGCCTCGTAGAGCTGTCCAGGATGGCGAGGTGCGCTATCAACACGCTCGAAGATAAACGCCCAGGGCACGTCGGTTATCTTGCCTATTATCTCAGAGTTCATGAGGTTGCCCAAACGGATAAACGTTGCCGTGGTAGGAGTGGCAATAGCAATGAAGTCGAGCACCGTCCAGAGTGGCACCTTATAGTGCTTGACATACAGCCAGAGAGCCAGAATAAGACCTAACGTACCACCATGGGAAGCCAGTCCTTCATAACCTGTGAATTTCCATCCACCTTCCTGCAGGAAGTGAATGGGCAGGAGCATCTGAATAAACCCTTTCAGGCTGGTCAGATAGACCTGTGGCTCGTAGAAGATGCAATGGCCTAAGCGCGCACCTGCGAGGATGCCTATGAAGCAGTAGATGAACAGTGGGTCGAAGAGCTCGTCCTTGATCTTCTGCTCCTTATAGAGTTTCTTTACCAGCAGGTATGCCAATGCCAGACCAATCATCCAGCACAGGGCGTACCAGCGAATTTCAAATGGTCCCAGATGAATGGCAGTGTGGCTGGGGTTCCAGAGTATGTATGCTAACTGTTCCATATCCTATGCTTAAACATTAAAGCGGAAGTGCATGATGTCACCATCCTGGACAACATATTCCTTACCCTCGATGGCTAACTTGCCAGCCTCGCGTACAGCAGCCTCGGAACCATATTGTATATAGTCGTCGTACTTGATGACCTCAGCACGGATAAAGCCTTTTTCGAAGTCGGTATGAATGACTCCGGCACACTGGGGAGCCTTCCAACCCTTATGATAGGTCCAGGCCTTTACCTCCATCTCGCCGGCAGTAATAAAGGTCTCCAGGTTGAGTAGTGAATAGGCTTTCTTAATGAGACGGTTGACACCACTCTCCTCCAGACCTAATTCCTCAAGGAACAGCTGCTTGTCATCGTATGACTCCAGCTCGGCAATGTCCTCTTCTGTCTTGGCTGCGATGACCATTGACTCGGCACCTTCCTCCTTGGCTAATGCCTCAATCTTCTGTGTCAGCGCATTGCCACTTTTTGCCTCTGCCTCACTGACGTTGCAGACATAGAGCACAGGCTTGGCAGTCAGCAGGAACAGATTACGTGCGCAGTCCTGTTCCTCCTTGCTCTCAAATTCCACAATACGGGCGTTCTTGCCTTGTTCGAGCACATCCTTATAGGCATGGAGCACACTGACCTCTACCTTTGCATCCTTATTACCTGCAGCTGCTGCCTTCTCGGTCTTGGCTAAACGCGACTCAATGGTCTCTAAGTCCTTTAGCTGCAACTCAGTATCGATGATTTCCTTATCGCGAATGGGGTCGATGGTACCATCGACATGTGTGATGTTCTCGTCCTCGAAACAACGCAGCACATGAATAATTGCGTCCGTCTCGCGTATGTTGCCAAGGAACTTATTACCCAGACCCTCACCTTTGGAGGCACCTTTGACGAGTCCGGCTATATCGACAATCTCACAAGTAGCAGGAACGATACGACCAGGATGTACCAGCTCGGCCAGACGGGTCAGTCGCTCGTCGGGCACTGTGATAACACCTACATTGGGTTCAATAGTACAGAAGGGGAAATTGGCTGCCTGTGCCTTAGCACTCGACAGACAGTTGAACAAAGTCGATTTACCTACATTTGGTAGTCCGACAATACCACATTTTAATGCCATTTTTGCTTATTTCTTTATTATTTGGCGACAAAATTACGAAAATATCTGCGGAATACAAACAAAAAACTTGTTTTTATCAGAAATTATACTTACCTTTGTCACGCATAAGAGACTTGACTATTTTTATTGTTTAACTTTTTAAATACTTAAATTATGGAATTTGTACCTGCTGTAAAAACCTGTTTGATGGAGAAATATGCCGACTTTAACGGTCGTGCATCACGCTCAGAGTTCTGGTGGTTCTGGTTGGCCAGCTTCATTTTTAATGCAGTTGTCGGTGGTGTTTTCAGTGGCATTGCTGTAGCAGCCTCTGCTGCTGCTGGTTCAGACATGTCTTGGATTTCTTATCTGGGCAACGTTGTTGAATTAGCAATCCTTGTACCCAGCATTGCTGTTACCGTGCGTCGTCTGCATGATATTGGCAAAAGCGGCTGGTGGTTTTTGATAGCATTCGTATGCTGTATTGGTGGTCTCTACCTGCTTTATCTCTGTGCTCAGGAGAGCGATGGTGATAATGAATATGGTCCTGTTCCTATGGATTAATCATTAATACTCGATATAAAGAAAGGCATCTGACGTAGCGCAGATGCCTTTCTTAGTTTTATGATTAATGTGCTTCAAGCCAGTTGCTTCCGAAGCCACTGTCGGCTATAAGTGGGACAGTCATCTGAAATGCTCCTTGCATCTCCTCCAAGACAATCTGTTCAACACGCTCCTTCTCTTCAGGATAGACGCTGAAGTTGAGTTCGTCATGTACCTGAAGAATCATCTTTGAGCGTATGCCCTCTGCCTTGAACCTATTATAAATATGTATCATGGCTACCTTGATGATGTCGGCTGCCGTACCTTGAATAGGTGCGTTGATGGCGTTTCGCTCAGCAAAGCCACGTACAGTAGCATTAGCAGAGCGTATGTCAGGAAGGTAACGACGTCGTCCGAAGAGGGTAGTGACATAGCCTTGTTCGTAGGCATGACGCTTGGCTTCTTCCATGTAGTCGTGCACCTGTGGGAAGGTCTGGAAGAAGCCGTCAATGAGTTGTTTTGCCTCGTCACGTGAGATCTCTAAGCGTTCTGCAAGTCCGAAGACGGTAATGCCATAGATAATGCCGAAATTGGCACGTTTTGACTTGGTGCGTTCATCACGGCTAACCTCGTCGATATTCTTTTTATAAATAGTAGCAGCAGTAGCTGCATGTAGGTCTTTTCCCTCTTTGAACACGCTGATCATGTGCTTGTCACCACTGAGGTGAGCCATTACACGCAGTTCTATTTGTGAGTAGTCGGCAGAGAAGAACAGGCAGCCAGGCTCAGGGATGAAGGCTTTACGTATCTCCTTTCCGTCCTCGCCACGTACTGGGATATTTTGCAGATTGGGGTCACTTGACGACAGACGACCCGTTGCTGTTACCGTTTGGTTAAAGCTGGTATGTATATGGCCAGTACGTGGATTGATGAGTTTAGGCAGTGCATCGATGTATGTACCTAACAGCTTTTTCAATCCGCGGTGGTCAAGAATGCATGCCACAATTTCATGTTTGCCCCTCAGGTTCTGAAGCACTTCCTCGCTGGTAACGTACTGTCCGGTTTTTGTCTTCTTGGGTTTCTCCATGATGTGCAGCTTGCCAAAGAGAATATCACCCACCTGTTTAGGTGAGGCGATATTGAACTGTTCGCCTGCTAACTCGTAGATTTTTTGTTCGAGCTCGACCATACGCTGAGTGAAGATGGCAGATGTCTCGTTGAGCGACTCGGTGTCAATACATACACCATTCATCTCCATTTCGGCCAGCACCGGCATGAGTGGCATTTCGATGTTATAGAAGAGGTCTTCACACTCATACTTCTTCAGTTCGGGCTCCAGTTTGTTTTTCAGCTGCAGTGTGATGTCAGCATCTTCCGCAGCATATTCATAGACCTCTTGAGGCGATAGGTCGCGCATGGAACGCTGGTTCTTTCCTTTCGGACCAATGAGCTCGTCGATGTGAATGGTCTGGTAGTTGAGGTAAATCTCTGCCATATAGTCCATGTTATGACGTAGCTCCGGCTGAATGAGGTAATGGGCTATCATGGTGTCCCACATAGGACCTTTCAGTGTGATGCCATAGTTGTGGAGCACCTCAAGGTCGTACTTCAGGTTCTGACCCACCTTCATGATCTGTTCGTTCTCATAGACCGGTCGGAAAATCTCTACCACTTGCTGAGCTGCCGACTGCTGGGCAGGCACTGGGACGTAATAGGCCTTGTGCTCTTCAGTAGCAAAGCTCAATCCTACCAGTTCGGCCTTCATTGGGTCAGTAGATGTTGTCTCCGTGTCTAAACTGAGAATTTTCGTGGACAGAAATTTTTGGGCAATTTCTTTCATACCCTCTTCATTATCAATAAGTTGATAGTCGTGAGGGGTCGTTTTAAGGCTCGATATTTTTGAATTTTCCGAAGCAACCTGCCCGTCGGTCGGGAATTCTGCAAATAAATCGAGTTGAGCGTTTACGGTTTTTTGCACAGGTTTACTTTTTTTAAGAATCCTGTCTGCGAACGTCTTGAACTCTAATTCTGTGAACAAACGGGTGAGTTGTTCTTCGTCAGGCTCTACTACTTTCAATTCGTCGAGGTTGAGTTCAATGGGCACATCAGTCTTGATGGTTGCAAGGAATTTAGAGAATGCTATTTGTTCGCGATTTTCTTCCACCTTTGTCTTAAGTGCACCTTTCAGTTCGTTGGTACGTTCTAATAGTTGTTCGATGCTGCCAAACTGAGTGATGAGTTTTACGGCAGTCTTCTCACCGACACCTGGACACCCAGGAATATTGTCGCTGGCATCACCCATGAGTCCTAACAAGTCAATAACCTGTAGGGTAGAGGAGAGTCCGTATTTTGCCATTACTTCGTTTGGACCCATGGTGTCGTAGCCCTTGTCGCCGAACTTAGGACGGAACATGAAGACGTTTGGTTTAACCAGTTGACCATAGTCCTTGTCGGGTGTAAGCATGAAAACTTCGATTCCATCGAGCTGTGAGGCTTGTGTGGCTAATGTACCTATGACGTCGTCTGCCTCGTAGCCTGTTTTCTCCAAGATGGGAATACGATATGCCTTCAGTATCTCCTTAATGATAGGTACAGACGACTTGATATCTTCAGGACATGCTTCGCGTTGTGCTTTATATTGGGGATAAGCTTCATGGCGGAAGGTAGGACCTGCAGGGTCGAAAGCCACACCGATATGTGTAGGATGCTCTTTGTTCAGCACTTCGTTCAGCGTGTTGACAAAGCCCATGATGGCTGATGTGTTTTGTCCCTTGGAGTTGATTCTTGGGTTTTTAATAAATGCATAATACGCCCGATATATCATGGCGTAAGCGTCGATAAGAAACAATTTGTTCATAATAATCTCTATTTTGAGCGTAAAATTACTAAAAAATTTGGCAATATCCGAGATAATTCACTAATTTTGTATCAAAATTTCTTAGAAATGGATTATTTGAAACTAATCACACACCCTATTGAAGGCGAATTGAACAGTTTTATTCAACTGTTTAATGACTCTTTAAGTCATGAAGATCAGCTACTTGCTCAGGTTCTTGGACATATACGTCAGAGAGGTGGGAAGCGTATGCGGCCTATATTGATTCTGCTGATGGCAGACAATTATGGCCAAATATCTGATACTACTTTACACTCGGCTGTTGGTTTGGAATTGCTACATACGGCATCGTTGGTTCACGATGATGTGGTGGATGAGAGCGAAGAACGTCGAGGCCAAGCATCTGTCAATGCGTCCTATGATAATAAGGTTGCCGTGTTGGTGGGTGATTATCTGCTGTCAACAGCACTGTTGCATGTGGCGCACACGAATAATAAAACCATTATTCAGAATCTTGCAGAACTGGGTCGTACACTGGCTCGTGGTGAGATATTGCAGCTGTCGAATATCCAAAATACTGAGATCAGTGAGGATGTTTATTATGATGTCATTAAGATGAAGACGGCAGCGTTATTCGAGTCTTGTGCCAGCATTGGAGCTTTGTCTGCAGGTGCTTCAGCTGAGGAAGTGGAACAGGCACGACTGTTTGGTCAGAATCTTGGCATCATCTTCCAGATACGAGACGACATATTTGATTATTATGAGTCGAAGGAAATAGGTAAGCCTACAGGTAATGATATGGCAGAGGGAAAGTTGACACTGCCTGTCATCTATGCACTGAACAATAGCCACCTGGAATCCATGCAGACCCTTGCGCGTAAGGTAAAGGCAGGTACGATTAATACGGACGAAATAGCCGTTTTGGTTGAATTTGCCAAGGAGAATGGTGGTATTGCCTATGCAGAAAAGCGCATGTACGATTATCGTGAGCTGTGTATGCACTATATCGATGAAAACGTAAAAACAAAGGCAATCAAGGAATCCCTGATTGCCTATGTGGACTACGTGATACAACGTAAGCTTTAGAAGAACTTTGTCTCTTCGCCAATCACCTCGCTGAGCAAGAGGTTTGCCAAACGGCTGGTACCCATACGGAACCACTGGTTGGTGAGCCACTTCTCTCCTAATACCTCTTTTACTATGGTGTACATGATAACTGCATCCATGACGCTGTTAAGGCCGCCTGCAGGCTTGAAACCAATCTGGATACCTGTCTGCTCGTAATATTCCTTGATGGCCTGGCACATGACGTATGCTGCTTCTGGGGTAGCAGCAGGCTCCAGTTTTCCAGTAGAAGTCTTGATGTAGTCTGCTCCGGCATACATTGAAAGGATAGAGGCTTTCTTGATGTTTGAAGCCGTTTTCAGACAACCGGTTTCAAGTATGACCTTCATCTTTTTCTCACCACAGATAGCCTTCAATTCTGCAATTTCATCGCATACCGTTTCGTAGTCACCGCTTAGGAATTTACCTACTGACATGACGATATCAATCTCTGTTGCACCATCCTTGACGGCAAGGGCTGTCTCTGCTACCTTTACCTCGATGAGAGCCTGCGAAGAGGGGAAACTACCTGAAACACATGCTATTTCTACACCATCTACCTCGAGCGTCTCGCTTACAGTCTTAGCAAAACATGGATAGACACAGATGGTTGCTACATGTGGCAGTTCTGGATAAGTCTCGTCAAACTTATTCACACGTTCTGTAAATGCCATTACACTCTCGTCAGAATCGGTAGTCTTCAGGGTTGTAAGCTCTACGCTTCCCATGAGGAATTTCTTTACTTCGAGGGTGTCGTTTGCAGGCACTTTCTCAGCAATGATTTTCTTGACGGCTGCCTTTACGTCGTCGTCGTTCAGTTCACAGTTATATTTAGCAAGCGCTTCTTCGTACTTGCTTTTGGGATGAGCGTCATGATGATGCTCATGTCCACAATCACAATGATGTTCTGCCATAATTTCCTATTTTTAGTTATACATTCTTTATGCTAAAAGTTTCTCGTTTTCTATGTGACGGAGATGGTCGCGTTGGGTCTTTTTGTCGAAACTTTTTTGCAGTTCTGTCGTAAGATCGACACCTGTTTGGTTAGCCAGACAGATAAGAACCCATAGTACATCAGCCATTTCTTCGCCAAGATTAGCTTTTTCTCCAGCCTTGAAGCTCTGGTCACCATAGGTTCTGGCTATCACGCGAGCCAGTTCGCCTACCTCTTCAGTCAGACATGCCATGTTGGTCAGTTCAGAGAAATAGCGTACACCATACTCCTTAATCCATTGATCAACAGCCTTTTGGGCTTCTTTTATCGTCATCTCATTAGGCATACTGCTTATCTTATTAATAATTTATAAACTACCAACGCCATGAACAATATCATGATAATTTGCATGTAGTTTACGATAGGTTTATTATGTTTCCAGTTTGACAATACAAATATAGCGTAAGCCAGATAGGGTATAAAGCCCAAGATGTAAAGTATTGGGCTGAAATTCAACGCAATACAAATAAAGAACCAAACTATTGTTCCCAATAGTACATACCTGAAATGATGTAGTATTTTTGCTCTGTCCATATTAATGTTTTTTTTATTCTTTGTTTTTAGTGTCCATACATATCGTTACTGGGCCGTCGTTGATTAGCGCTACTTTCATGTCAGCACCAAACTCGCCTGTGCCTACGTCGTGTCCCAATTCCTGGCTTAAACGGCTACAGAAAAGGTTGTATAGGGGTATGGAATGCTCATGGCTTCCAGCCTTGAACCACGACGGACGATTACCTTTTTTATAGCTGGCAAATAAGGTGAATTGGCTGATAACCAGAACCTCACCACCAGTGTCCATAATGGAACGGTTCATCACTCCATTTTCATCGTCGAAGACACGAAGGTTAACGACCTTTTTCACCAACCATTCTACATCTTCCTGAGTATCCTCATCACATATTCCAATGAGTATCAGGAAGCCTTTGCCAATGCTCGACTTTACCTGACCATTAATGGTAACGCTGGCTTCGCTTACGCGCTGAATGACTATTCTCATGATGCAAAGATAGTGAAATCTTTTGTAACAACCAAAATTAAGTATTGAAATGATTAAAAATGATTTGTGCTTTCGATGCTCCAACAACTTCTTCAATTTCCTGACTATCAGCCTCTTTGATGCGTTTTACACTCTTAAAATGCTTTAATAGGGCATCCTTTGTTTTGGGACCGATACCTTTTATTTCGTCTAACTCACTATGTAACTGGTGTTTAGAGCGTTTGTCGCGATGGAAAGTAATAGCAAACCTATGTACCTCATCCTGTATTCTTGTGAGCACATGGAAAAGCTCAGAGTCAGTCTTTAATGCAATGGTCATGGGTGGAAATCCATAGAGTAACTCATTGGTACGGTGACGGTTATCCTTTGCCAGTCCAGCTATTGGAATATCGATATTCAGTTCGTCTTGTATCACTTCACGTACCACTTCCATCTGACCTCGTCCACCATCAGTGATGATGAGGTCGGGTAGGGGAGTGCCTTCCTCTATCATACGGCTGTATCGGCGTCGTACAACCTCTTTCATGGAGGCATAGTCGTCAGGTCCTTCTACTGTCTTAATGTTGTATTTCTTGTAGTCCTTTTTCGAGGGTTTCATACCCTTAAAGACAATACAACCTGCAACAGCATCAGTTCCTGATATGTTTGAGTTGTCGAAACACTCTATTTGATAGGGTAATTTAGGTAGTCGAAGCTTGTCCTGAAGCTCCTTCATCAGCCGTGTTTGCTTCTGTTCTGGATTCAGTTTTTCTGCCTGTTTCAGTCTATCTACCTTGTACTGTTTCCCATTCATTTGCGACAGTTCCAGTAGTGTTCGTTTGTCGCCACGCTGTGGAACAGTGATGGTGATGCCTTCCAAGGGCAAGTCCAGCTCAATGGGGAGTATGATTTCCTTGGCATCGCTATGGAAACGTTCGCGCATCTCTACGATACCCAATGCTAAAAGCTCCTCATCTGTCTCTTCAAGCCGCTTTTTATACTCAAAAGTAAACGACTGGTTAACTGCCCCATTAGCCACGTGAATATAGTTAATGTAGGCTGTTTTCTCGTCGTTTGTAATGGATACTACATCCACATTATTTATGGTATGTGACACCACCTCGCTCTTTGATACAAAATTATCTATGAGCAGGTACTTTCGTTTTATCTCTTCTGCCTCTTCGAAACGTAGTTCTTCAGCTAATTTCTCCATCTCAGAACGCATGTTTTTTAGTACTTCTCTGGTGTTACCTTTCAGTATTTCACGCGCCTGTTCTATGTTCTTTCGATATGCCTCTACTGATTGTTTTGCTACACATGGACCCTGGCAGTTCTTGATGTGATACTCCAAACACAACTGATATTTACCCTGTTCTATTCCTTCGCTTGTGATAGGCTGGCGACATGACCTTGGATGATACAGCTTATTAATCAGTTCTAACACGGCATACATGCTCGAGATATGGGAGTATGGACCGTAATATGTCCCCCATTTCTTGTTGATGGTTCGTGTTTTAAAGATACGTGGTAGTAGTTCGTTTGTGATACAAATGCTTGGATATGTCTTACCGTCCTTCAGTAAAACGTTATATTTTGGGTTGTACTTCTTAATAAGAGAATTTTCTAAGAGTAGGGCATCTTCTTCTGTGTTGACTACAGTATAGCTGATGTCATGGATCTTTGACACTAATACTTTAGTCTTGAACCGGTCAACCTCTGTATGGAAATAGGACGACACACGCGATTTGAGGTTCTTTGCCTTACCTACATATATAATAGTACCCTCCTCGTCATAGTACTGATAGCTGCCTGGTTTCTCAGGCAGCCTCTGTACTATTTTCTTTAGCTTTGATAGCCTTTCTTGGTTCTCTTCCTTAGTCATTTGTTTCACGTGGAACATTTTGCTCCATCTCTTATATGTGCTTATAGTTGCATGAGGGTGGTTACCTCTACTTGATCTTCCAGTGCTTCGCGTCCATGTAGTCCTTCATCGCTGATTTCCATGATGAAGTTCATGTAAACCTGTTTTGGTTTGAAGTGTTTTACCAGTTTTAATGTTGCCAAAGCAGTACCTCCGGTTGCGAGCAAGTCATCGTGAATCAATACTACATCGTCTGGTGTAATAGAGTCAATATGCATTTCTATGGTATCAACACCATACTCCTTTGTGTAGTATTCTTTAATTACTGTAAATGGTAACTTGCCTGGTTTGCGAGCTAAAACCACGCCTGCTCCCAGTCGATAGGCAAGGGCAGAGGCTAAGATAAAACCACGACTTTCAATTCCAACAATCTTCGTAATTCCTTTGTCTTTGTACTTCTCGTACAACTCGTCAGTCATGATCTTCATGCACTCTGCACTTTTGTACAGTGTTGTTACGTCACGGAAATTAATTCCTTTCTTTGGAAAATCAGGAATGCATCGCAAATTTTCCTTTAATACTTCGATGTTCATGTTCTTTTGTTTTATAATGATTGGTAGTTTGTTCCACGTGAAACATTATCTTCCCATAAGTACCAGTAGCACGTTGATGTCGCTTGGTGATACGCCAGGAATACGACTTGCCTGTGCCAGTGTTATGGGGTTAATGGCTGTGAGTTTCTGTCGTGCTTCTGTTGATAGGGAGTTAATCTCCATATAATTGAAGTGTCCTTTTATCTTGATGCTTTCCAGTCGATGCATCTTGTCGGCTGCCAGTTTCTCACGTTCTATATATCCTTTGTATTTGATGTATATCTCAGCCGCTTCGGCTATTTCTTCTTTTCGGTTTTCTGGTTTGTTGAGCATTTCTTTCAGTGAAGGAATCATGTCGCTCAACGTTTGTATGGAGAGTTGTGGACGGCTAATTAAGTCGATAAGCTTGCATCCACGTTCTAGTGGGGTAGTACCTTGTTGCTCCAGTTGGCTGTTTATGTCCTTGGCTTTGATGGATGTGTTGGCGCAGAAATCTATAATTTCTTTGATGTGTTGTTTCTTCTCCATCCACCAGTCGTAGCGTTCTCTTGTTGCTAAACCTAAGTCATATGCTTTCTCTGTGAGTCGTGCATCGGCATCGTCCTGTCTGAGTAAGATACGATATTCAGCTCTTGATGTAAACATTCGATATGGTTCATCAACCCCTTTTGTCACGAGGTCATCGATGAGTACACCTATGTACGCCTCGTCACGTTGCAGGGTGAATGAGCTGTGTGGTGCGTTCGTTTCGCATCCTGCAGAACCAGCCAGCAGGGCAGCATTGATACCAGCTATGGTACCTTGTCCTCCTGCTTCTTCGTATCCTGTGGTGCCATTGACCTGTCCTGCCATAAATAGTCCACTGATTATTTTCGATTCCAGCGTGTGATATAGTTGTGTAGGATCGAAGAAATCATATTCTATTGCATAGCCGGGTCTATAGACCTTTGCATCTCTCAATCCAGGAATATGCCTGAGTGCAGCTATTTGTACGTCCATGGGTAGGCTTGAGGAGAAGCCGTTCAGATACATTTCGTTTGTTGTTTCCCCTTCTGGCTCCAAGAACAGTAAGTGTTGTTCTTTGTCAGGAAACGTTACGAGTTTTGTTTCGATGCTGGGACAGTAGCGTGGGCCGATGGATTGTATCTGACCATTATAAAGAGGTGAGTCTGCCAGTCCGCTACGTAGTGTCTCGTGCACTTTCTCGTTGGTGTAGCACATCCAGCAAGGCAGTTGAGCCAGTGGTCTGTGACTTCCCATAAAACTGAATTGGTGGAAGTCGTTCTCGCCATTCTGTATCTCCATGTCTTCGAAGTGTACCGTTCGTTTGTCGATACGAACAGGCGTTCCTGTCTTCATACGTGCAGCACGGATGCCATGTTGTGTAATGCTTTCTGTGAAATGGGGTACAGCTGGTTCAGCAATACGTCCCCCAGGAACCATCTTCCTGCCTATGTGCAACAAGCCATTAAGAAAGGTTCCTGCAGTAATGATGACAGCCTTGGCACGCAGTTCGCATCCCCATACAGTTTTTATGCCAACCACTTGTTTGTGGGGCTGAGTCAAAGCCTCTGCATGCTGGACGGTTTCTACGAGGAGTTCGTCGGCTTGGTCTTGCCAGATGTCAAGGTTGGGTGTATGGTCAAGTACTTCGCGCCATTTCCATATGAATTTTCCTCTGTCACACTGCGCACGTGGACTCCAGACGGCAGGCCCTTTGCCACGATTGAGCATGCGGAACTGTATGGCTGTAGCGTCAGTGACGAGTGCCATCTGTCCTCCCAGTGCGTCAATCTCGCGAACTATTTGTCCTTTGGCAATACCTCCTACAGCAGGATTACACGACATTTGTGCAATTTTATTCATGTCCATGGTCACCAGACACGTCTTTGCACCCATGTTGGCAGCTGCTGTAGCAGCCTCGCAACCAGCATGTCCGCCTCCGATGACTAACACGTCGTACTTCAATACCATATATCTTTCTTGATGTTTCTGAGCGCAAAATTACAAAAACTTTCAGAAAAGTCCATGCAAATAACGAATTATTACAATTTAATTAACGTAGGACAGAAAAACAAAGACCTACCCCTGCGATGAGAAACACGTGGGTCTGAGAAGAGAAACACCTGATGCTGCGAGGAGTTTGAAGCCGTTTGACGCGAGCCAAACGGCTTCAAACTATGTGTTAGAAGTCACGACCATCATTTTTGCATGGGTCATTTTGCATGAAGAGATAACCGTCTTTTTCGTCATTGGTACTTTCCTCATCCTGTTGGGCATGTATCTGGCAGACAAACGAAAGGCTACCCCTTGAGAGCCAGCATGTAGTTATAGTAATCCTTGTTGCTTGTGATGTCTTCCACTACACGAAGGAAGGGTGGGAACTTGACGTCTTCGTGGCGACGCATGCCTTTGGTCTCCAGTATGACCAGTCCGTCGAGTGCACCTTTGTAGTAGTCAAGTTCAAAATACTGTCCTTTCCAAATGAAGCTTTTGCGTAGCTTGTTGATGGTGTGGCGATAGGGGTCTGCCTGTTGTAACATGCTCTGATAGAGGTGATTGGACACCTGACGCTCAGTGACGAGCTCTTCTTTGTTGGATACTTTCTTCTTTGTTGTATGTACATTGACGAATTTTCCTGCCCATTCGCGACGGCGCAAACGGATTTCTGCACCAGGCTCACCTACCAGATATGTCTGTGTGATGTTGCTTTCGATGCAGTCGGCTGGCAGTTCGCCAATGACCTCCACCTTATATTTACGTTCCTCCTCAATGGTTTGGGGAACACCCAACACACTGCTGATTTCCTTTAGTACACGATTGAGCTTGGCATCGAAGTCCTCATCGTTGTTGATGACACGAAGATGGGGATGACCTGTCCATGCCTCAATGACACGTTTGTCGAGCATGCGAGCAATGGCCAGTCCTTGCTCGTCAGCAGCCTCGTTCCTGCTGGCATTGTTGCTGGTGGTATAGAACTGTTCAGCGCCATCAGCAGCACTTACCAGATGAAGGACAGCATCATAACGGCCGTCACGCAGCTCTACCGTACTTGTTCCTACGTCTTCAGTCAGTTGCTCCCAAACCTCTGGCTTCATGTATGCAGAGATGTCCATGGCTCCACGGTCACACACAATGACACATGGTCCATCAATGGTCTGTGCCATCTGCATGAACTTGTCCTCCAAAGCCAGTTGTATTTCCAACGTAGCCTTCTCACCCTCATAGAAGAACTGTCTGTTTTGTGTCAGGTAGTCCATGCCGGCTTGTGTGAACATTGTTGGTACTTCAGGGATGGTGAACACTTTGAATCCTCTGCTTGAGAAGTATTCAATGACTCTTACCAATGCTGTGGTTTTACCTGCGCAAGGACCACCGGTAAGGACGATACGTTTGATTTCCTTCATCTTTTTATAGTTTGTTTGACGTGCAAAGATACGAAATCTTTTTTACAATCATGCAGTCATGAGAGATTCTCTGTGGATTTTTTTGCATTTTCTTTACAAAACACTTTGGGATTTCATTATTTTGTAGTACTTTTGTAGCCTCAACACGCGTGAGCGTACTTATTATAAGGTATTCGACTTTTATGCTTTGATGCTAAAATTCATACTACGAAAAATCAGTATTAACAAATTAAATATTTAAATTTCAAGCAATTATGTGGTTATTAAATTCATCCGTTGGTCGTAAGGTTGTTATGTCCTTAACGGGTATTGCGCTTATTCTGTTCCTGACGTTTCACTGCGTCATGAATGTTGTTGCGCTGTTTTCCGGAGAGGCTTACAACATGATTTGCGAACTGCTGGGTTCCAATTGGTATGCCATTGTGGCAACTATAGGACTGGCAACCCTGGCAATTATTCACATTGTCTTTGCCTTCATCCTGACGGCTCAGAACCGTAAGGCACGTGGCGACAACCGCTATGGTGTGGCAACAACAGTCAACAAGAATGGTCTTCTTGATGTTGCTGAAGGCTGGGCATCGAGCAACATGCTCGTGCTGGGTATCATCATCCTGTTGGGTTTGCTCCTGCACCTAAAACATTTCTGGTACAACATGATGTTTGCAGAAATAGTTGGCATGGAGACAAACTTTGGACCCACCGATGGTTTCGCATGGATTCAGGAGACATTCTCCAATCCTCTTTTCGTGGTGCTTTACCTTGTTTGGTTCTGTGCCATTTGGTTCCATCTGGCTCACGGCTTCTGGTCAGCCATGCATACTCTGGGTGCCAGTGGTAAGATTTGGCAGAAGCGCATGCAGTGGATAGGTCTCTGCTATGTCACACTGCTCATGTTGGGCTATACAGCCGTTGTTCTGGGCTTTGCCTTTAAATGTGCACCAAGCCTCTGCTGTAAGGGTAATCCTGACTGTGTCAAGCCACAGACAGAGTGTGTAGTGGGTGCTCATTGCGACAAGTCTGATGCTGACTGCTGTAAAATGAATGCCGGTTGCAAGTGTGAGGAGTGCAAATGTGACCCTTGCCAGTGTGGAGCTGAGAAGGCTTGCAAGTGCGAGGAGTGCAAATGTGACCCTTGCCAGTGTGCAGAGAAAACCGGTTGTACATGTGAGGATTGCAAGTGTAAAGATTGCAAGTGCTAAAAGAATTGATAATTCAACATTGATAATTGATAATTATTATGGCAAAAGTATTAGATTCAAAGATTCCTGCAGGACCAGTGCCTGAGAAATGGAAAGAATATAAGGCTCATCAACGTTTGGTCAACCCAAAGAACAAGCTGAAGCTCGATGTCATCGTTGTTGGTACAGGTCTGGCTGGTGCATCGGCTGCTGCTTCTCTTGGTGAGATGGGTTTCAACGTTATCAACCTCTGCATTCAGGACTCACCTCGCCGTGCGCACTCTATCGCTGCACAGGGTGGTATCAATGCTGCTAAGAACTATCAGAACGATGGTGACTCTGTCTATCGTTTGTTCTACGACACCGTAAAGGGTGGTGACTATCGTGCTCGTGAGGCTAATGTATATCGTCTGGCTGAGGTGTCTAACAATATCATCGACCAGTGTGTGGCACAGGGTGTTCCCTTTGCTCGTGAGTATGGTGGCATGCTGGCCAACCGTTCGTTCGGTGGTGCCCAGGTAAGTCGTACGTTCTATGCCAAGGGTCAGACAGGTCAGCAGCTGCTGCTCGGTGCTTACTCTTCATTGAGCTGCCAGGTAAATGCCGGTAAGGTAAAGCTCTATACTCGTTATGAGATGGAGGATGTTGTTATCGTTGACGGTCGTGCTCGTGGTATCATTGCCAAGAACCTCGTTACTGGTGAGCTGGAGCGTTTCTCTGCTAACGCTGTTGTTATTGCTACAGGTGGCTACGGAAACACTTATTTCCTCTCTACCAACGCTATGGGTTGTAACTGCACGGCTGCCGTTCAGTGCTATCGTAAGGGTGCTTATTTTGCTAATCCTTCTTACGTTCAGATTCACCCCACCTGTATCCCCGTTCATGGTGACAAGCAGTCTAAGCTGACGCTGATGTCTGAGTCACTGCGTAACGATGGTCGTATCTGGGTTCCTAAGAAGTTGGAAGATGCCAAGGCTCTGCAGGCTGGTACCAAGCAAGGTTGGGAGATTCCTGAGGAGGATCGCGACTACTATCTGGAGCGCCGCTATCCGGCATTCGGTAACCTCGTGCCTCGTGACGTTGCTTCGCGTGCTGCCAAGGAGCGTTGCGACAAGGGCTTCGGTGTGAATAACACTGGTCTTGCTGTGTTCCTCGACTTCTCTGAGTCTATCAACCGCCTCGGCCTCGATGTTATCATGCAGCGTTATGGCAACCTCTTC
>Ga0247610_10001675_pt1 | contig 27054 bp, 27 predicted proteins | sample 174DNAGHGhighgp2_FD_193483 | JGI IMG/M metagenome (GOLD analysis project Ga0247610, IMG submission 193483) | Sheep rumen microbial communities from Palmerston North, Manawatu-Wanganui, New Zealand - 1742 DNA GHGhigh gp2 | ecosystem: Host-associated > Mammals > Digestive system > Stomach > Rumen...
TGATAATCAAGTTAAAAATGCAACATTAGCAAAAAGAACTATTGAATTGCTTGAAAATGTAGAATTAAAAGAACTTAAAGGGTATTCTCGGTCTCAAGTAGCAGCTGTTTTTTACGCTGCAGATTGTTTGTTAATGACTTCATTTTCAGAGGGATCACCACAAGTTGTAAAAGAAGCGTTGGTTTGTGGATGTCCTGTTGTAAGTGTCGATGTGGGAGATGTTAAAGAACGAGTGCAATTAGTGAATGGTTGTTTTGTTTCTACTAATTACGACGAAGTGGAATTAGCTAGAGGTATAAAACAATCTTTTGAAGTTGGTAGAGTAAAATGCGAATTAGATGCGTGTTTTGATAATAAAAATATAGCGTTGGAATTGATGCGTATTTATAAATCTTAACTGTGAATTTAATTATTCAAAAATCGGGAATTAATGAGAAATCTTGGGACGATTTACTTAAAAAATCGTCTACGGCTTCATGGTTTCAATCCAAAGAAGCTTATGATTTTTATCAAAATCTTCCTCAATTATTTACGCCTTTTGTGGTAGCAGTAGAAACGACCGAATTACGAGCTGTTTGTGTTGGATATATTACTAAAGAGAAAAATATTATTAAGCAATACTTTTCACGAAGAGCGATTATTTATGCGGGACCTATGTTGGCTGACGATTGTACAGAAGATGAGGTAGAAAATCTATTGAAAGGAGTAAAAAAAGTAATAGGTCGTCGTTCTATTTATACCGAGATTCGCAATTTTCATGATTATTCAAAATATAAAGAATCGTTTGCATCATTGGGATTTAATTATATTCCTTGGTTGAATTTGCAAGTTGACACTTCTTCCCAAGAAATTGTTGAAAAGAATTTGAGTAAATCTCGGAAACGTGATTTGCGGACTTCTTTTCGGGATGGGGCTGATATAATAGACAAACCATCCATTGAACAAGTCCGCGATTGGTATGAAATATTGAAAAAATTATATGAAACAAAAGTAAAAACACCCTTGTTTCCATGCTTATTTTTTGAGCACCTATATCAAATATCGTCTGCTCATTTTCTTTTAGTTGAGGTGAAAAAAGAAATTATTGGAGGTACTTGTGTTGTTGGTAATACCAGTATTTTATATGAATGGTTTGTGTGTGGGGATGAATCTAATACTTATGGTATTTTCCCTTCTACTGTAGCAACGTATGCGGGACTTAATTATGCTCAAGAGAAAGGCTTTAAAATGTTTGATATGATGGGTGCAGGATCACCAGATGTTTATTATGGTGTACGAGATTTTAAAGCAAAATTTGGAGGAAAAACAGTGGAAAATGGTCGTTATAAATGTTTGAATAATAAACTTTTATATAAAATAGGTGAGTTTATAATTAATTATCTTAAAAACCGATGAATATTCTTTTTGATATAAATCATCCCGCTCATGTTCATATGTTTCGTTATGTGATTCAAAGATTAAAATCAAAAGGACATAACGTGTTTGTGACTACTAAAGATATTCCTGCGGCTAATCAGTTGATGGATATTTATGGTATTAAATATACTATCTTAGGAAGTAAACATGATTCTTTGTTTCGTAAAAAACTTGATCAAATAGAGTTTGATATTCGGTTGTGGCGATTTGTAATTAAGCATCATATTCAGATAGGAATACACGGAATGACAGTAGCTCATGTGAGTAAATTTTCGCGTATGAAAAGTATTATAACCGATGATGATGACGATGAAGTAGAACCTTTGTTTGCTAAATTTGCACATCCTTTTGCTGATGTGGTTTTGTCGCCTATAGGGACTTCTCGTAAGACTAAAAATGTACAATTTGTGCCATCGTATCACGAATTAGCTTATTTACATCCCAATCTTTTTGAACCTAATTATGAAGTTTTGAATGAAATAGGTGTAGAGAAAGGAGAACGATTTTTTGTTTTACGGTTCAATGCTTTTAAAGCTCATCATGATGTAGGTGTGGTAGGAATGAATTTAGAGAATAAGCGTCGTCTTGTTAATACACTCACTCAATATGGTAAGGTTTTTATTACAACCGAACGTGATATTGATAAAGAATTTGAGCCTTATAAATTAAAAATATCTCCAGAAAAAGTCCATTCTTTATTGTATTTTGCCACTATGTTTGTGGGAGATAGTCAAACAATGACCTCCGAAGCTGCCGTATTGGGTACGCCAGCTATTCGTTGTAATACTTTTGTTGGGAAAATTCATTATTTGGAAGATGAAGAACATAACTATGGTTTGACTTATGGTTTTCAACCAAATAATATCGAACAAATGTTTTCAAAAATAGAAGAATTGTTGTCTATGCCTAATTTGAAAGAAGAATGGCAAAAGAGAAGAATGAAACTTTTGGATGATAAAATTGATTATGCCGAATTTTTAACTAACTTTATAGAAAATTACCCAACGAAGAAGTAATATGCATATCACTCTAATAGCTGGAGCAAGACCGAATTTTATGAAAGTGGCACCTATAATCAATGCCATAAAACAAACCCATGGAGTGTCGTATCGCTTGGTGCATACAGGTCAGCATTATGATAGGAATATGTCTCAAACTTTTTTCGAAGAGTTGAATATTCCAGCTCCAGATGTGAATTTGGGCTGTGGAGGAGGAACTCAAGCTGAACAAGCTGCCGCTATTATGGTAGCTTTCGAGAAAGATTTGATGAAAAATCCAACCGATTTAGTCATGGTAGTGGGTGATGTGACATCTACAATGGCATGTGCTATTGTAGCAAAAAAACTCGGCGTAAAAGTTGCTCATGTTGAAGCTGGAATTAGAAGTTTTGATTTGTCAATGCCTGAAGAAATCAATCGTATGGTGACTGATTGTTTGGCAGATATATATTTTACAACTACCCAGTGGGCAACAAATAATTTGATAAAAAATGGTGTATCTGCCGAAAAGATACATTTGGTAGGAAATGTAATGATTGATACACTACTAGCCAATCGAAAGCGATTTATTAAACCTACTATTTGGGATACAATCTCGTTACAAGAGAAAGCATTTGTTGTACTTACACTTCATCGTCCAGCAAATGTAGATGAAATAAATCATCTTAAAATATTGATGAATGAGATAATTTCAAACTCTAAAGGCTTACCGATTGTATTCCCGATTCATCCGCGAACAGCTAAATTGTTTAAAGACTGTGGTGTAGATTCTGATAATCTGTATATTGTTGAACCAATGGGATATTTGGAATTCAATTATTTGGTAGAACGTGCCAAATGTGTGATTACCGATTCGGGAGGAATTACTGAAGAAACTACTGTTATGGGAGTTCCTTGTATGACGTTGCGTGATAATACAGAACGACCAGAAACTTGTGAGTTGGGTACAAATGAATTGATAGGAACTAATCCTCAAAATATAAAGCCTGCAATGGATTTATTGTTTTCGGGTAACTGGAAAAAAGGATCAATTCCTCCACTATGGGATGGAAATGCGGCTCGTCGAATTATTGAAATATTGAAATGATATGAGAATTTTTTGTTTAATCCTATATTATGCATTTGCTCGATTTTTACCCAAATCAACTACACTTGTATTAGGTAAGGAAAGTCAAGCAATCAGAACTTTGGTATGTAAAGGAATTTTTGCCGAAAGTGGGGAACATTTAAATGTGGAGAAAGGGGCTTATTTCGGTAATGGAAAGGATTTTTATTTGAAAAATAATGTAGGTTTAGGGAAAAACTTTTGTTCGCATAATCGAGTGGTTAGAATAGAGGATAATTTAATGATGGGCGAGGATGTATTATTTTTGGGAGGTGGACATATTTATGACGATTTATGTAAAACGATGGAAGAACAAGGAAGTTTACCTAAAACACCATTGGAAATTGCCGGGGATGTTTGGATTGGCTCAAGAGTAATAGTCCTTCCTGGATGTAAACGTATCGGACATGGTGCCATAATTGGGGCTGGTTCGGTAGTAACCAAAGACGTCCCTGATTATGCTATAGTAGGAGGCAATCCTGCACATATTATCAAAATGAGAAAATAATATGCCCCAAAGGAAAACTATAATATTGTTTTTTATTACAACTCTTATTTTTTTTCTAAAATGTGTGTTGTATCAATGGTTTCAGTTCGAAACTTTGCCTATCTCTAGTTTGTGGAAAAATACCACTTATTTTTTGGCATTTTATTCTTCTAAGGTCGCCATTTCTTTATTTTTTGCATCGTTTGTTTTTCTTTTCAAACGAAAATTTTTCATAGTGGCATTGTCATTATTATTGGACGTCTGGATTATGGCTTCTTTAATTTATTTTAGATCTAATAATCTTTTTTTAGACGCTTTTTCTTTGTCAATGGCAGGCAATATGAATGGATTTTGGGATAGTATTTTTTTGTATCTTTCAATATACGATTGGATTTTTGTTTTGTTGACTCTGTTGCTGGTTCCGTTTACCTTGACTAAAAAAGATAATCAACGTGGTTCTTTTGCATTTTTGGGTACATTATTGGTCGCTTTTTTATTACAATTGTTATCAACCTTTTGCTTCATGCGTATACGCGATCCTAAAGGATTTTCGCTTGGATTGTTGAATCCGTTTAGTCGGACTACCATGATGACTGTCTCAGGGGTTAGTATTGATTGTTATATTAGTGATAATTCAGTATTGCATAATTTGATTTTTTCAACAGCAGAGCTTGTATCTTTAAAATTTGATAGCTCGTATGATGATGTTAGTTTGAATGAGGAGGAGCGTCAAATAATGAATTCAATTATAATTCCAAATTTAGAAAAAAACCAACCTAAATATCCCATTGTGTTGATTTTGGTGGAAAGTATGGAGTCGTGGGTGGTTAATCCAGAGATTATGCCAAACTTGGTCAATTTTATTGAAAATTATTCTGTCGCTTATTTTAGTAAAATTCAAAAACAGACTAAATATGGCATTTCTATGGATGCTCAGATTTTGGTTAATACAGGAATTTTACCTATCAATGAAGGTGCCACGTCTTTCCGTTTTCCTCAAACAAAGTTTCCAAGTCTTGTTAAACAATACGATAAATCGGCGTTGATTTTACCCCATGATGAGTTGGTATGGAATCAGTTATATATGTCAAAACAATTAGGTTATGATACTACTTATATTTGTACGTATTCGGATAAAGAATTAGTGACTAATTTGCTTGATATTTATAAGAAATACGATTATGTACAAATGATAACGTGTTCAACACATGCTCCTTTTACTTATTATGAAATGGATAAGGATTATATAGAAACGTTACCTAAAGAAATGCCTCAAGTATTTAAGTCATATTTGAATAGTTTTCATCTTTTAGATAGAGAATTGGGCGTATTTTTTGAACAATTTGAACGAGATGATCGTCTGAAGAATTCGGTGGTTGTCATAACGGGCGATCATACTATTTTTGATAGAGGAAACCGAAAAATGTTGAGTGATGGTGGGGATAAATTTTATCATGCTCAAAATGCTTATGTGCCATTAATTATTTATTCTCCTACCATTGATAAAAAGAGGAGTGAAGATATGTTTTTTCAAATGGATGTATATCCAACCATTATGTCTGAAATAGGTTGTAAAGATTATTATTGGAAAGGATTTGGTATAAACTTACTTGATTCAATAAAAGTTAGAACTATTGATTCTCAGCAAGCCTGTGATTTATCGGATAAATTGATTAAATCTAATTTCTTTGAGAAATATGAATAAGTGTGTGTCGTTCATATTGGTGATGTTATTTTTAGTTTCTTGCCATCAAAAGAAAGATGCAAGAATTTGGTTGCATCGTGTCAATACACAAGAACGATTGATTAAGTATCAATATAAATACTCAGGTATAGAGTTAGATGTACATTTTATAGATTCCGTAGGAGGTTTTGTTGTCAAACACGACCGTTTAGATACAACTCATTTTTTGCTTGAGGAATATTTGGAATCACTTGATAATAAAGCAATAGGAATCTGGTTTGATTTCAGAAATTCATGGCGATTGTCGGAAAAAGATCAGGAAAAATCACTTAAAGAATTAAATCGTTTAAAGGAAAAGAATCAATTACAAGGTCAACTTTATGTAGAATCTCATTCAATAGAGGTGTTGGAAAAGTTTTACGATAGTAATTATACGACCAGTTATTACATTTCAGAGTTTGATGAAACGACTTCTGACGAGACTTTAGATTCTATTAAAAATCTTATAAAAGAAGCCGTTTTAAACCCTAAAGTGAATTGTATATCAGGTAATTATAATCAAAAAGATAAAGTAGAAGAGTGGTTTCCTCAAAAGTCTAAGTTGTTTTGGAATTTAGGATTTGATGTGGATTATCATCAAATGCAAGAAGTTTTGGATAATGATTCTACGATAAAAATTATTTTAGTTTCAGATGAGGAACGAAAGCATTCAGATTTTTATTATTTTTTGAAAAATAAACTTAAAAAAGACTTCTGATGGATTTTACTATATTAGTATATAAAACATTATTAAAATCTTTTAAATCAAAAGGTTATAAATTTGTTCGTTTTGAAGATTATTTAAAAAATCCTCAACATGAAAAGACGATAATATTGCGTCATGATGTGGATAAAAAGCCTCAAAATGCTTTAAAGATAGCACAAGTAGAGGCTGTTCTTGATATTGTTTCAACGTATTATTTTCGTATGAAAAAATGCAGTTGGAATGAAAATATTGTGAAACAAATAGCAGCACTTGGACATGAAGTAGGGTATCATTATGAAAATATCTCTGATTGTGATGGAAATATTGACGAAGCGTATCAAGATTTTTGTGAGAATTTGCAATTGATGAGGTCAGTTGTTCCTATAAAGACTATTTGCATGCATGGTAGTCCGCGTTCTAAATTTGACAATAAAATTCTATGGACTAAGTACGATTATCGGTCATTAGACCTTTTATCAGAACCTTATATAGATCTTGATTTTTCAAAGGTATTTTATATTACAGATACGGGTCGTCGATGGGATGGAGATAAATTTAGTGTACGAGATAAGGTACAATCTAGTTGTTCAGAAACTTATCATAAATCACAAGACATTATTTTAGCAATTGAAGAAGACAATTTTCCTAATCAAGTAATGATGACTACGCATCCACAGCGCTGGACGGATAATTGGATAGAGTGGTTGTTGGAATTGGTGTTGCAAAATTTAAAGAATCAAATAAAACGTTTTTTTGTAAAATAATTAAGTTTGGTTTTTATTTTGGTTAAAAAAGTGTACATTAGAGGTTGTTTATTGTAGACTTAGACTATGAAAATAGTAATAGATGTAATTTTGTGGATTTTGTCGGTAGCCCTATTTATGACATTTCGTTTGCTTACCGATAAGTTAGTGTTGACCCGTTACCTGATTTCTTATAGTGTTTTTTTTGTATTTTGGTTGTTATTAGGCTTAGCAATTCGAAAGTACTCTCCATTTAAAAGACGTTCTATAAAAAAATCACTTTTAATTTTATTGATATTAACTCTATTAACTTCAGGGGTAGCGGTAGCGGAAAAAATCTGGTATTATCCCGATTTGTCTATTTATTTTTTATTGGCTCCAATTCTCTTGATGTTTTTGTTTAATTTGCTGATTCTCTGCGTGTATTACTATTATAAATATGCTACTAATGGTGATGATGTAGTGATAACTTATACCGAAAGGGAACCAATTAAATGTATTCAGGTAGCTCATCCAATTGATGTATCAACACAAAAAAGTCGAATCCATTTATTATTGCAAGAATCGAATTCGACAGCTGTGGAATATTTATCTTCAAAAGTAGATCTATATTCTTCTAATACACTGATTCAGAATGTGAGTAATCCGTTAAATGTTAATATGTTAGAATCTTATTTATATGATTCTTATATTAATATGTTTTTATTGAATGATATTGAAGATATAAATAAATTGTTTTGTTCAATAAATGAAAAAATGCCTGATGATGGGTTGTTTATTTGTCGTTTTAAGACAAAGAGTTTATTAAAAAAAGAATTTTTAAATCGCTATCCTAAAGGGCTTAATTACATTTTTTATTCTTTCAATTTTATTTATAAAAGAGTATTACCTAAATTGTTGTTGACTAGTAAATTATATTTTGATATAACGAAAGGTAAAAATCAGATTTTGTCGACAACAGAAGTCTTGGGACGTTTGTATTATTGTGGTTTTGTTGTGGTGGATAAAAAGAAAATTAAAGGTATAACTTATGTTGTTGCTCAACGTAAGAAATCGCCCGAAACACAAGAACAAAAGCGTTATGGTTTGTTGATACGTTTGAATCGAATAGGTAAGGATAGACAGAATTTTAAAGTCTATAAATTGCGCACAATGCATGCATATTCGGAATATTTACAGACATATATTTATGAAAATAACAACCTTCAAGAGGGAGGAAAGTTTAATCATGATATTCGTATAACAACCCTTGGTAGATTTGCACGAAAATATTGGATAGACGAATTACCGATGTTGATTAATTTATTCAAAGGGGAGATGAAACTTGTTGGCGTTCGTCCATTGAGTAATCAGTATTTTAATCTTTATTCCAAAGAATTACAAGAGCTACGTGTGCAGTTTAAACCAGGACTTTTGCCTCCTTTTTATGCCGATTTACCAAAGACTTTAGAGGAAATTCAAGAATCGGAATTAAATTATTTAAAAAAATGTCGAGATGAAGGTGTTTTTATAACGGATTTGCATTATTTTTGGAAGATAATAGTTAATATTATATTTCGAAAAGCACGAAGTAAATAATATGGGAAGGAAAAGCATTAGTTGGATAGTTATATTAGTCTTGTTTACCGTAAATCTATGGTCACAAGATATTCCACAACATGTCTCATATTCAAGGATTTATGATTTTATTGATGAACTCTCTATTGATAAAATTATAGACGTTAATACGGCAATGAAACCTTATTCTCGTAAGTTTATTGCTCAAAAACTCAAAGAAGCTCAAGCCCAAGATTCTTTACTTAATAATCGTCAAAAGAAAGATTTGCAGTTTTTTTTAAATGATTATGCTTTGGAGTGTGATACAGTACCGCGAGGTTGGGTGAGAGCAAGTAATAATAAATCGTGGGAAATTTCACTTTTGCAACCAGCGTTCCATTTCTATAATAAAAATTTTAAATTTCGAGTATCTCCAATTATAGGAATGGATTTAATAGGAAATCAAAATGGCTTAATTATAAAACGTTGGTATGGTGCTGATTTACAAGCAACAATCGTTAATCATATTGCTCTTTATGCTAATTACAGAGATAATTCTTTTAATGGCAATCATCTTAAAAATGGGTTAAATCCATTAGATGCTCGTATAGCTCGTCCCCAGTATCTAAATAATATAGTTGGAGCTGAATATAAAGAATCCGAATATGGCGGAGATTTTAGTGATATGAGAGGAGGGGTGAAGTTATATACATGGTGGGGAAGTATAGGTTTGATTAAGGATAACATTGTTTGGGGTGATTCGTATAATTCTTCAAACATTATTTCTGGCAGAGCCCCTTCGTTTCCTATGCTTACTTTAAATTTAAAACCTGTTCGTTGGTTAGAATTTAATTATATTCATGGATGGTTGGTTAGTAATGTAATTGATAGTTCGTATTATTATACTGAAACTTATGATACTGATAAAACGAAAATTCATTATCGTCCAAAGAATAAGTTTATTGCGGCTAATATGTTGACATTTACTCCTATAAAACATTTGAATATTTCGCTTGGAAATTCAATAGTTTATAGTGAACGGAATGTGCAGGCGGCATATTTTATTCCTTTAGCTTATTATAAATCTATCGATCATTTGTTGACAAAAGGAACACGTGTAGAGAATCAAAATTCTCAGATATTTTTTAACATAAGTACGAGAAATCTTAAACATGTGCATTTCTATGGTTCATTATTTGTAGATGAATTTAGCTTTAAGCGATTAAAAAAGTCTAATAAAGAGCATAATATATATTCTTATAAATTAGGAGCAAAGATTTCTAATTGGCCATTAAAAAATGTTTCGTTATTGGCAGAATTTACTCGAACGAGTCCTGTTTGTTACCAACATTCAATAGAAAGTCTTACTTGGGCATCAAATTCTTATAATTTAGGTCATTATTTAGGAGCAAATTCGCAAGAAATTTATGTATCTTTGAACTATAAACCGATTAGAAGTTTAAATTTGAAATTGTCTTACACGAATGCACGACATGGAAACGAGTATAATTATATTCGTCGTCAGGTGACGGAAGTAATTTCGCAAAAGACTTTGAAAGATTTAACTTGGCAAAATAATAACGTACAATTTGAAGCAATATATGAAGTATGTAATAATGCCTATGCGGTAATTCGTTTGGATTATAATCATACCAATGGTTATGTGCCATCATCACAAGCTTTAGATTGTGAAACACGTTTAGCGGCGAATGAATATGTAGATTTATTTACACCTAAGTTCTATCAAGGTAAGAACAATGTTACTTGCACTTTAGGATTTAGTTTTGGATTTTAAATAATTAAACATGAAAAAAATAGAAATGGTTGACTTAAAAAGTCAGTACCAAAAAATTAAAAGTGATGTTGATTTTGAAATGCAAAAGGTTATAGATTCGGCAGCTTTTGTCAAAGGAGCAAAGGTGGTTGAATTTCAGCAAAATTTAGAAAAATACCTTGGAGTAAAACATGTAATACCCGTAGGCAATGGAACCGATGCCTTGCAAATTGCCCTTATGGCATTAGGTCTTAAACCTGGAGATGAAGTTATAACTCCAACATTTACTTTTATTGCTACCGCTGAAGTAGTTGCTTTACTTGGTCTTACTCCAGTTGTGGTAGATGTTGATAAAGACACGTTTAATATTTCTATTGATTCAATAAAGAAAGCCATTACTTCCAAGACTAAAGCTATAGTTCCTGTGCATTTGTTTGGTCAAAATGCCCATATGGAGGAAATATTAAAAATAGCTCGTGATAATAACCTTTATGTAGTCGAAGATGCTTGTCAGTCAATGGGCTCTTATTATATTTTTAAAGATGGGAAAAAAGTTTCTTCGGGGTGTATGGGTAATATAGGATGCACATCATTTTTCCCTTCAAAAAATCTAGGTTGCTATGGTGATGGTGGTGCCTTGTTTACCAATGATGACGAACTTGCTGCTAAAATAAAAGTGATTGCAAATCATGGTATGGAGGTACGTTATTATCATGATAGAGTGGGCGTAAATTCTCGTTTGGATAGTCTTCAAGCCGCAATTTTAGATGTAAAATTAAAGCATTTAGATGAATATATTGAACAAAGACAGCGTGCGGCTCAATTTTATGATAATGCTTTTATTAACAATGCGAAGATTATAATACCTCAGAGAAGTGAATATTCTTCGCATTCTTTTCATCAATATACAATTCAGTTAGAAGGGGTTGATCATTTTGAAGTTCAAAAGCAACTTAAAGAAAAAGGAATTCCTTCTATGATATATTATCCAGTACCTCTTCATTTACAAAAAGCCTATCAAGATAATCGTTACAAAGAAGGCGATTTCCCTATAGCTGAGAAGTTGTGTAAAACGGTACTTTCGTTACCAATGCATACCGAATTGGATGAAGAACAATTGAATTACATTACGACTGAATTATTAAAAATTGTAGGAGAATAATATGGAATATTTTGCGCATCCAACGGCTGTAATTGACGATAATGTTCAAATAGGTAAGAATACCAAGATTTGGCATTTTTCTCATATCATGTCTCATTGTGTAATAGGAGAAGATTGTAATATAGGTCAAAATGTTGTAGTATCTCCTCAAGTGGTTTTGGGGCGTAATGTTAAAATACAGAACAATGTTTCGGTTTATACTGGAGTGATTTGTGAGGATGATGTATTTCTTGGTCCTTCAATGGTATTTACTAATGTTATAAATCCAAGAAGTCATGTGAGTCGCAAGGATGAGTATCGTCAGACTAAAGTCTGCAAGGGAGCAAGTATTGGTGCTAATGCAACGATTGTATGTGGTAATGAGATTGGACAATATGCTTTGATTGGTGCAGGAAGTGTGATTACCAAACCAGTAAAACCATATGCTTTGGTGGTTGGAAATCCTGCTCGTCAAATAGGTTGGGTTAGTGAATATGGTCATCGCTTAAATTTTGATGAAAGGGGCGTGGCTATTTGTCCAGAAACCAAACAAAAATATAAGTTAGAAAATGGTAATGTAATTAAAATAGAAGATTAGAATGATAAAATTTGCAGTAGTTGGACAAGGTCATATCGGGAAAAGACATGCAGAAATGATTCGTCGTAATCCAGATTCTGAATTGGTTGCTGTTTGTGATATTTTACCCAAAGAGGAAACGGGACAACCTGATATAAAAGAACCTTATTTTAGTAGTTTGGACGAGTTACTTAATTCAAATTTGGATATAGATGTCATAAATGTTTGTACACCAAATGGATTTCATGCTGAACAAGCAATAAAGATTTTGGAAGCCAAAAAGCATGTGGTAATAGAAAAACCAATAGCTCTGTCAAAACATGATGCTGAGCGTATTATATTCAAATCGTTGGAAATGTCGAAACATGTGTTTTGCGTAATGCAAAATCGTTATTCACCTCCTTCGGTATGGTTGAAACAATTGGTTAGTCAAAAAACACTTGGTGATATTTATATGGTAAAACTCGATTGCTATTGGAATCGTGATGAACGCTATTATAAAAAAGGAAATTGGCATGGTGATGCTGAAAAGGATGGGGGAACTTTGTTTACTCAATTTTCTCATTTTATTGATATTATGTATTGGCTGTTTGGTGATATTACCAATATTCAAGGAAACTTTGCCGATTTTAATCACCAAACTCTTACAGCATTTGAGGATAGTGGTATCGTGACATTTGATTTCATAAATGGTGGTATGGGAGTTTTGAATTATTCAACGTCTGTATGGGATACTAATCTTGAAAGTTCGTTGACCATTATTGGGGAAAAAGGAACCGTAAAAGTTTCGGGTCAGTATATGAATGAAGTGGTTTATTGTCACATTAAAGATTATGAGATGCCAGAATTAGCTCCATGTAATCCACCTAATGATTATGGTCCGTATAAAGGTTCTGCTCAAAATCATCATTATGTGATTCAAAATGTGGTAGAAAAATTAGTTGATAAAGGTACTATTACTACTAATGTTCTAGAAGGAATGAAAGTAGTTGATATTATAGAAAGAATTTATCAAACTCGTGATAAAGTTTGGAAAAAATAAATAATGTTAAGAACTATAAACCATATTGGAGTTGTTACTGAAGTTACTGATACCGAATTAGTTGTATCAATCAATCAACAGTCTGCTTGCGATGGTTGTCGTGCAAAATCGTATTGTCATTCTACCGAAAGTGGTAATCAAATGATGCATTTTAATCGTCCTGAAGGTGAATTTAAAGTGGGGGATAAAGTGTTAGTTGAGCTTAGGCAATCACAAGCGACTTGGGCTGTTGTAATAGCATATATTGTCCCAATAATTTTAGTATTGATTTTGCTTTTTTGTGGTAATGGGAAATTATCGGATGAAAAATTAGGACTAATTTCATTGCTAATAATTATGGTTTATTTCTTTATTTTATTTATTTTTAGGAAAAAAATAGAAACCAACTTTAATTTTAAAATAAACAAAGTATGAATTTCTTATTAGCTCCACTTATTGTACTGTTTTCGATTGCAGTTCTTGCGGCGTGCATTTTGTATGTTTCTGCGAAAAAATTTAAGATAGAGGAAGACCCTATTATTGATGAGGTTGAACAATTGTTGCCTGGTGCTAATTGTGGAGGTTGCGGTTTTGCAGGTTGTCGTCAGTTAGCAGAGAAATGTGTCGTAGATAAGAATCTTGAAGAAAACAAATGTCCTGTTGGAGGAAATGAAGTAATGCAAAAAATTGCTGCAAAATTGGGATTAGAAGCACAAGAATCTTCTCCTAAAATTGTGGTAGTGAGATGTAAAGGTTATGTCTGTAATAGAGTCAAGACGACTAAGTATGACGGTGTTAAATCGTGTGTTATGCAGGCTAATCAATACGGTGGAGAAACAGATTGTAGTTATGGTTGTTTAGGAATGGGCGATTGTGTAGCTGCTTGTAATTTTGGGGCAATAAGTATAAATGAGGAAACAGGAATTCCTGTTATAGATCATTCCAAATGTACAACTTGCGGTGCTTGTGTTAAAGCATGTCCTAAGTTTGTGCTTGAAATGAGGGGAAAAACTACTCCTTTATATTATGTAGCTTGTTTAAATAAAGAAAAAGGTGCAGTGGCTAAAAAAGCCTGTAGTGCGGCTTGTATAGGTTGTGGTATATGTGTTAAAAATTGTCCGTCAGAAGCTATTACGCTTGAAAACAATGTAGCATATATCAATGAAGAAAAATGTGCTCAATGTGGTACATGCGTCGAGAAATGTCCTACAAAAGCAATTAACGAACTTGTATAGTACAAAATATTATGAAAACATTTAAATTAGGAGGCGTTCATCCCAGTGGTAATAAATTATCGGCGGGAAGTCAGATTCAAACATCTGCTTTGCCAACTGAGGCTATTATTCCTTTGTCGCAGCACATTGGAGCTCCGGCTAAACCTATAGTAGCTAAAGGAGATAAAGTTAAAGTGGGACAATTGATTGCTGAGGCGAGCAGTTTTATGTCGGCCAATATTCATTCATCAGTATCAGGAACAGTTTCAAAAATTGAAGATACTATTGATGTAACAGGATATAAGCGTCCTGCTATTTATATTACTGTGGAAGGTGATGAATGGGATGAAAGTATTATTCAAAAGAAAGAACTTTTGAATAATTGTACTTTATCTGCTGCTGATATTATTGCCAAGATAAAAGATATGGGTATTGTTGGTATGGGAGGTGCGACTTTTCCTACTCATGTCAAATTAAATGTTCCTACCGATAAGAAAATAGACACACTTATTGTTAATGGAGTAGAATGTGAACCATTTCTTACTGCAGATCATCGTTTGATGCTTGAACATGGTGCAGAAATTGTTTTAGGTTGTAAGATTTTGATGAAAGCACTTAATGTTCAACAGACTTACATAGGAATAGAATCTAATAAACCCGATGCTATTGAAAATCTATCTTCTATAGCCTCTAATCATCTTGGAATAGAAGTTGTTCCTTTAAAGATGAAATATCCTCAAGGAGGTGAAAAACAATTGATTGAAGCGATTGTAGGAAGAAAAGTTCAGAGTGGTAAATTACCAGCTGATGTAGGCGTTGTGGTACAAAATATAGGAACTGTTTTTGCTGTTTATGAAGCAGTTCAAAAGAATAAACCTCTTATTGAACGTGTTATTACGGTTACAGGTGAGGTTAAGAAACCATCTAACTTTTTGGTACGTATAGGAACGCCGATGGCACAATTGGTGGAACAAGCAGGTGGTTATAATAATAATGTTGGTAAAATAGTAGCAGGAGGTCCTATGATGGGGCGTGCGATTGTAAATGATAAAATCCCTGTTACTAAAGGTAGTTCGGGATTACTTATAATTTCAGAAGATAAAGCTGAGCGTGGAGAAGAAAAAGATTGCATTCGTTGCAGTAAGTGTGTTTCTGCTTGTCCTATGGGATTGGAGCCATATCTTCTATCAACTTTGGTAGAATTGAAAAATTGGGAAAAAGCGGCTCAACTTCATATTATGGATTGTATTGAGTGTGGTTGCTGTACGTTTTCTTGTCCGGCAAATAGACCATTAATCGATTTGTTGAAGTTTGGTAAATTCTCGTTAAGAAAACAAAGTACTAAAAAATAAACAATTATATATAATGAGTGAAAAATTAGTCATATCGTCAAATCCTCATATACATAGTGGAAATTCTATTTCTAAATGTATGTATCAAGTGATTTTGGCATTAGTTCCAGCGTATATTTTGGGATTATATTTCTTTGGAATAGGAGCTCTTATTGTAACGTTAGTTTCAATAACATCGTGTGTATTTTTTGAATATATTATACAAAAATACATGTTAAAGAAAACTCCAACTATTACAGATGGATCTGCTATTTTAACAGGACTTTTATTAGGTTTCAATTTACCATCAAATTTGCCATGGTGGATTGTTGTAATCGGTGCTTTAGTTGCCATTGGTATAGGAAAAATGACTTTTGGTGGTTTGGGTAAAAATATCTTTAATCCAGCTTTGGTAGGTCGTGTGTTTTTGTTAATCTCATTTCCTGTTCAAATGACAACTTGGCCTCGTCCAATGGGATTTCAAACCTCATACCTTGATGCTCAAACAATGGCAACACCTTTGTCGTATGCTAAAGCCGTAATTAAAGGGAATACAAATCTTATGTCGCAAATCCCTGACAATATGGATTTGTTTTTGGGAATGAATGCAGGATCCCTTGGTGAAATTTCAGCATTAGCTCTTTTAGTTGGTGGACTTTTTTTAATCATTAGACGTGTAATTCATTGGCAAATACCTGTAAGTATTCTTTCTACAGTTTTTGTATTTACTTTGATTTTGCATTTGATAAATCCAAGTATATATATGTCTCCTGTAACTCATTTGTTAACAGGAGGTTTGATGTTGGGATCTTTCTTTATGGCAACCGATTATGTTACCTCTCCAATGAGTAGTAACGGTATGCTTTTGTACGGTTTCTTAATAGGAGTTATTACCGTTGTTATTCGAGTATGGGGGGCATATCCAGAAGGAATGTCGTTTGCAATTCTTATAATGAATGCCGTTACACCTTTGATAAATAATTACATTAAACCCAAACGATTTTAATCAGGAGGAAATGGTATGAATAAATTAAAATCATCGCTTTTAAATATGGTTTTGGTGTTAGGTGGAATTGCCATCATTTCATCATTGCTTTTAGCATTAGTACATAACATTACTGAAACAAAAATTGCTCAGGTGCAATCTTTAGAAAAGCAAGAAGCGATTAAGAATGTAATTTCTAGTTTTGATAAATTACAAGATAGTGAAGTAACATCCAATGGTGAAAAATTCATTGTGCATACGGCTTATAAGTCGGGTGAAGAAGTAGGAATGGCGATAGAGACTTTATCTAAGAATGGATTTGGTGGTACCATTAAACTTATAGTTGGTTTTGATAAAAATGGTATTATAACCGATTATGAGGTTTTGGAACATAAAGAAACACCTGGACTTGGAGCTAATATCGAATCTTGGTTTAAAAGTGAAGATCCTAAACGCTCTATTAAAGGTAAGAATCCAGCCGAGTGTAAAATGGTTGTTTCAAAAGATGGGGGAGATATTGATGCTATAACAGCTTCAACGATTTCTTCTCGTGCATTTCTTGAAGCTGTAAGAAATGCTTACGAAGTTTTTTGTAAGAAAAATAATATCAATTCTATAGATTTTGATGCATATTCTGGTGCTTCTCAATTGGAAACAAAAGAAGAATCTATTGATTCATTACAAGTAGATTCTATTGAAATTGAAGAGCCTACTGTAGTAGAAGTTAAACCTATTAAAAGAATAGAACCTAAGGTTCAAAATATCGAACCTACAGTAGTCCAAACAGTTGAGCCAGTTACAGTTTCAGAACCTGTAATAGAGCCTCAAACTGTAACTAATACAGTTGAAGAACCTATTGTTAAGCAAGTTGTTGAAGAAGTTGTTGAACCTATTGTTGAACAAGTGGCTGAAGATGATAATGATGATAAAAAGTTAAAACGTAAATCACGTAGAAACAAAGATTAAAGCAAATGGCTATGAATAATAATAAATCATTAGGTATTGTACTAAATGGATTGATAAAAGAAAATCCAACTTTTGTACTTATTTTGGGAATGTGCCCAACTTTAGCTACCACAACCTCTGCTATTAATGGATTAGGTATGGGAGTAGCGACTATGTTTGTTTTGATTTGCTCTAATATGGTAATTTCTCTTATCAAAAATTTGATTCCTGATAAAGTTCATATTCCTGCATATATTGTGGTAATCGCAACATTTGTTTCTGTACTTGAACTTTGTATGAAAGCTTATTTGCCGAGTTTGTACCATAGTTTAGGTATATTTATCCCGCTTATTGTAGTAAATTGCATTGTACTTGGTCGTGCTGAATCGTTTGCTTCAAAAAACAATGTAAAAGATTCGTGTCTTGATGGTATAGGAATCGGGTTGGGATTTACAATGGCACTCACCTTATTAGGTGTTATTCGCGAATTTTTAGGAACTGGTAAGATCTTTACATGTACCATTTTCCCTGAAAATTACGGAATGTTAATCTTTGTTCTTGCTCCAGGTGCATTCATTGCATTGGGATATATTATTGCATTAATCAATCATTTTACTAAAAAATAAAAGTTATGGTATATTTATTGATTTTTATAAGTGCAGTATTTGTAAATAACATTGTACTTTCTCAATTTCTTGGAATTTGTCCTTTCTTAGGGGTTTCTCAAAAGATAAATACCGCGTTGGGAATGAGTGGTGCTGTAGCTTTTGTTATGACTATTTCTACTATAGTAACCTATTTGATACAAAAATTCATTTTAGTTCCTTTCCAAATAGAATATATTCAAACTATTACATTTATTTTGATTATTGCCTTTTTGGTTCAGTTGGTGGAAATTATTTTGAAAAAAACGGCACCTGTTCTTTATAAAGCATTGGGAGTATTTTTGCCTCTTATCACTACGAATTGTACCATTTTAGGTGTAGCAATTTTGGTTGCTCAAGGTACTTATATCAAAATTGAGGGAGTAGAACCTAATTTGCTTACTGGTGTTGTGTTCGCAATTTCTTCAGCTTTAGGTTTTGGTTTGGCTCTGACAATTTTTGCAGGTATTCGAGAACAATTAGCTATGGTTAAATTGCCTAACGCTGTTAGTGGAACGCCTATTGCTTTGATTACAGCTGGACTTTTGGCTATGGCATTTATGGGATTTGCAGGAATAGTATAATGAGATTGATAATAGACAAAGGTAATACACGTTGCAAATGGATGCTTTGGGACGGTAAAACCATTAAGCAAGGTGCCATAATTGTCCCTACAGGTAGCAATAAGATAGATGAAGTAATAGATGCTTTGAATCAAATTATTGATGATAATAACGTTACTGAGTCGGTAATGGGTTGCGTCGGAGACGGTGGTGATGTAATAGCAACATTTTTAGAGCAAAAGTGTTCTCGTTTTTTGTCAGTGACGGGAAAAACTCAAGCTCCTATTATAAATCCTTATCCAACACTAGGAGCAGATCGTTTGGGCGCTATTGTTGGTGCTTGGAATATGTTTGCAGGAACTAATATGTTGATTATTGATGCAGGAACCTGTGTTACTTATGAGTTATTGCTTGATTCGGGTGTGTATAAAGGAGGTAATATAGCTCCTGGACTTCCTTTAAGAGCTTTGGCAATGAATAAGTTTACCAATGCCTTGCCTTTGATAGAATTTAATCAGTATGAGCCTAATGAGTTGATAAACAATCTAACTTATGTAGGGTATGATCTTGATACCGCTATGTTGGCAGGATTATTACATGGATTTTGTTTTGAAGTTGTAGGTTTTGCTGATAAATTACGCGAGCAATATCCTGATTTGATGGTAATATTAACAGGAGGAGATTCTTATTATATGGAAGCCGCTTTCGCTAAAACAAAGCATACATACCAAAATATTCCAGATTTGGTACTTCGTGGATATAATGACTTATTTGAGTACAATATTTATGCTAATAAGTAACTTATTATAAATAAAATGAATAATCGTACTCAGTGGATAGATATTGCTAAATTCTTGGGTATATTTGCCATTTATGTGGGTCATATGCCTTGTGATGTGTCTTTTGTATATGCATTCCATGTTCCGTTGTTCTTTTTTTTATCAGGCTGTACAGAGAATTTTAATAAAGAGACTTCTTTTTTAAGAAATATAACTAAAAATATTAAAACTATATTAATTCCTACTTTTATTTTTGCTTTATTAGCATTATTAGTGTATTGGATTGTTATTGGTTTAAGTTTTAAAGAGTTCCGATTCTGGTTAATAGTATTGGCTAAAGGTTTAGTTAGAAATGCTTATTTTTCAGCGGGGTTGTGGTTTCTAACTTGTCTTTTTTCAATGAAACTTTTGTTTCTGCCATTAAAGATGATTAAGAATAGATATGTTTTGTTTGTTGTAGGAATACTAATTTTCACGCTTACAAACTTATTATTTAACATTTCTCCTGTTATTAATCCTCAAGGTTGGTATAATATTGATAGTGCTATTTATTATTTAATATATTATGTTTGTGGATTCGTTTTTTATCCAAGCATTGAGATTTTTCTTAAACAAGATACCAGATTAAAGAAAATGGCATTCGTATTTATAGGAACATATTCTTTATTTTTTGCTGTAATGCTATATTGTGAAAAAACAATTCTTCTTATTCCAATGATGAATAATTTAGCTATTATTATAAATAGTTTAATTAAATCTTTTGTTATGATTGCTTTTGTAGTTTTACTTTCATATATGTTGAACAAAGTGAATATATTGGCAAAATTAGGACAAAGATCATTGTATTTGTGTGGGAATGAGACTATTATTAAAATGATAGTGACAGCTTTAATAAGTGAGTTGGGACTTTCTATGCCGATCGAACGAGTTTCAATTTATATTTATGTTGTTGTTCTTTTGATATTTTCATATTTTTTATCATATTTTGAATTTCCGTTGTTTAATAAAATAAAACAATTCAATTTTACTAATAAATAGAAGAAGAATGAAAAAATGTACTTTAAAGTAAACCCCAAAGTTTGGATAAAAAACTTTGGGGTTCGCTTTATTTTGATATATTTAGTAATTACTTAGACTACTTTGTTATATCAGCAACTAAAATTTCGATAGCTTTCTTTAATCCATTACAATCTTTACCACCAGCTTGTGCCATAAAAGGTTGTCCGCCACCACTACCAGCAATTTCTTTGGCTGCATTTCTAACGATGTTAGAGGCATTTTTTCCCGATTTAACTAATGAATCACTTAAGACTACAGTTAAACTTGGTCGACCTTCATAAGAAGTACCAGAGACAAAAGCAAAATCTTCATCTTTGAATTGATTTCTTAATTGTCCACCAACACTTTTAATAATATCGGCTTTCATTTCTCCTTGGTATTGGATAATATTGATATTATTAATGGTTTGTTTAGTGTTGATAAGTGTATTTTTAAGTTGAGCAATGCGTTCACGAACAAAATCTTCGATTTGTTTTTTCATTTCAGCATTTTCTTCAACCATTTTTTGTACAGCTTGAACAAGGTTAGGAGTATTATTAAACAAGGCTTTAGTATCGGCTAAAGTTTGTTGGATTTCATTTACCATTTTTTCTGCATTTTCAGCAGTAGTTGCTTCAATACGTCTAACTCCAGCAGCAGTAGAACCTTCGCTCATAATTTTTAAAAGTCCAATTTGACCAGTTGATTGAACATGAAGTCCACCACAAAGTTCGATAGAACTACCAAATTGAATTACACGAACAAATTCACCATATTTTTCGCCGAATAAAGCCATTGCACCAAGTTTGCGAGCCTCTGCAATAGGAGTATTTCTATGTTCGCTCAAGGCAATGTTTTGACGGATTTTTTTGTTTACTAAAGATTCAACTTGTTTCAATTCTTCATCGGTAACTTTTTGGAAGTGTGAGAAATCAAAACGAAGTGAAGTAGGGGTTACCAACGAACCTTTTTGTTCTACGTGTGTACCCAAAACTTCGCGTAATGCTTCGTGAAGTAAGTGAGTAGCTGAGTGATTACAAGCGATTTGTTGACGGCGTTCTACATCCACATGTGCTGTAAATACGGCAGTGGTATCGTTTGGTAGTTTTTTAGTAATGTGAATGGTCAAATTGTTTTCTTTAATGGTGTCAACAATTTCGATGGTTTCATTATCGGTTTTAATGTAACCAGTATCTCCAACTTGTCCACCCATTTCTCCGTAGAATGGAGTTTTGTCAAATACAATTTGGAAAAATTCTTTATTTTTTTGTTTTACTTGACGATATTTGATGATAGAAACGTCGTATGTTGCAAAATCATAACCTACGAATTCAGAATTGCCATCTTTAAGAATTACCCAATCTCCTGCTTCAATACTTGCAGCGTTACGAGCACGTTCTTTTTGTTTTTGCATTTCGTTATTGAATTCTTTTTCGTTTAACGTCATGCCTTTTTCACGAAGAATAAGTTCGGTAAGGTCAAGAGGAAATCCGAATGTGTCGTATAGCGTAAAGGCATCAACACCACTGATTTCTTTTTTCCCTTTAGCCAAGGATTCTTCGGTGATTTTGTCTAATAAACGAATACCCGTTTCAAGTGTACGAAGGAAAGCTTCTTCTTCTTCCTTAATTACTTTTTCAACCAAATTTTGTTGTGCTCCAAGTTCAGGATAAGCATCTCCCATAGTGTCAATTAGTGTTTGAACCAATTGATACATAAATGGTTGGTGGAAATTTAAGAAGGTGTAACCATAACGAACAGCACGACGAAGAATGCGTCGAATAACATATCCAGCTTTGGCATTAGAAGGAAGTTGACCATCTGTTATTGAGAACGAGATAGCTCTTAGGTGGTCAGCTATTACGCGCATAGCAACGTCTGATTTTCTATCTTCTCCATAAGTTTTTCCAGCCATTTTAGCAATGGTTTGGATAAGAGGCTGAAATACATCCGTGTCGTAATTGGAAGTTTTTCCTTGAACTGTCATGCAAAGGCGTTCAAATCCCATACCAGTATCTACATGTTTAGCAGGTAAAAGTTCAAGGGATCCATCAGCTTTGCGATTGTATTGCATAAATACAATGTTCCAGATTTCAATAACGAGAGGATTATCTTTATTTACAAGAGAAGCACCGTCAATTTTTTGGCGTTCAGAATCAGGACGCAAGTCAATATGAATTTCCGAGCAAGGACCGCAAGGACCAGTTTCGCCCATTTCCCAGAAGTTATCGTGTTTGTTTCCGTTTAGGATGCGTTCTTTGGGTAAGAATTGTCCCCATACCTCTGCAGCTTCATTATCTCTATCAAGACCTTCTTCTTTGCTTCCTTCAAAAACAGTAGCATAAAGTCTGTTTTTATCAATTTTAAGTACGTCCACTAGAAATTCCCAAGCCCAAGGAATTGCTTCTTTTTTGAAATAATCACCAAACGACCAGTTGCCTAGCATTTCAAACATGGTGTGGTGGTAAGTGTCGTGTCCAACTTCTTCAAGGTCGTTGTGTTTTCCACTTACACGCAAGCATTTTTGAGAATTGGCAACTCTAGTATTTTTAGGAGTTTCATTTCCTAAAAAGATATCTTTAAACTGGTTCATACCAGCATTGGTAAACATTAAGGTAGGGTCGTTTTTGACCACCATTGGAGCTGAAGGAACAATTTTATGTTCTTTTGAAGCGAAAAAAGATTTAAACGATTCTCTAATTTCTTTCGAGGTCATTGTGTAAAATTTTATTAATTGTTTTAAGTTTGCAAAAATAATGTAAATAATTAATTTTGTAGCGATTTACGATTAAGAATTTTGTATTCATACTTATAATAATGTCAAAAACGCGTTTTAAATACAATCCAGATACCATTTCTTATGAGAAAATAGAATTTACTTTTAAGAAAAAATTAAAAAGATTTTCAAGAATTTTCTTATCAGGATTATTTTGGGGTGTGGTGTTTTTCTTTTTAGCGAATCATTTTATACAATCTCCAAACGAGAAGATATTACGTAGCGAATATAATCAATTATTGGCTCAATATAAGTTATTGAATCAAGATATGACAGAAATGCAACGTGTATTGATTGAGTTAGAACAACGCGATAATAGTTTGTATCGAGCTTTAATGGGTACCGATCCAATTCCGTTGCAAGTGCGTCAGCATGTGGTAAATAGTGAATCTCGTTATGTAAACCTTAAAAATGCTCGTAATGAAGAACTTATTAACAAAACGACAATAGGTTTGGATAAGTTAAAAAAACAGTTGTATGTGCAATCTAAGTCGTATGATGAAATTGTGGAATTGACTAAAACACAAAAAGATAAATTGTTGCATATTCCAGCGATTCAGCCTGTTTTAAATAAAAATTTGAAGCGAACGGCATCAGGGTACGGTATTCGATTAGATCCGATATACAAGACAAAGAAATTTCATAAAGGGATGGACTTTTCTGCACCAATTGGAACAAAAGTATTTGCTACAGGTAATGGAACAATTTCTTTCTTAGGTTGGAAGCAAGGTTATGGTAATTGTATCATTATTGATCATGGTTATGGTTATAAAACTTTGTATGCACATTTACATAAGTTTAATGTAAAAAAAGGAGCTAAGGTTACTCGTGGTTCTGTGATTGCTTTTGTAGGTAATACAGGAAAATCTACGGGTCCACATTTACATTATGAAGTTCATTTAAATGGGAAAGCCATAGATCCAAGAAATTATTATTACCTAGATCTCACTCCAAAAGAATATGATGAAATGGTAATTTTGATGTCTAATTACGGTTATGTATTTGATTAGTATGGAGGAAAATAATAAACTATATTATTCTATTAAAGAAGTTTCAGAAATAGTAGGAGTAAAATCTTCTGTATTAAGATTTTGGGAGAAAGAATTTCCTCATATAGCTCCTAAGAGGAATGACCGTAAAACCCGTTTTTATACCCGTGAAAATATTGATGATATAAAGCAGATTTATTTTCTTTTGAAAGAGCAGGGACTTACCTTGGAGGGAGCGAAATTGCAATTGAAGCACAATAAAAAAAAGTTACTTAGTAGTCAACAAATAATAGAAAAACTCACCTTAATTCGTCAAGAACTTGAAGATTTGAAAAAAAGTTTGGATGAGAATGGATAGTAAACTGTAGATTGTTGTGACTATTAACTTTTTTGTAAAATTTTTTGTGTATATAGAAAAAATAAACTATTTTTGCACCGTTTTTATGCAATCTATGGCGAAGAAGTTGTTATTCGTTAAATTGCAATAGTATTAACATTACAAAAAAATAAGATGGATTTAATTAAAGTAGCAGAACAATCGTTCGCTGGAAAAAAAGTAGAAGCTCCAAAATTTAAAAGTGGAGATACTGTGACTATTTCTTACAAAATTGTTGAAGGTAATAAAGAACGTATTCAACAATATCGTGGAGTAGTAATTAAAATTACAGGAGAAGGAGATAAAAAACGTTTTACAGTAAGAAAAATTTCTGATGGAGTAGGTGTTGAAAGAATTTTCCCTATTTCTTCTCCATTTATTGAAAAAATAGAATTAAATAAAGTTGGTAAAGTTCGTCGTGCTAAACTTTATTATTTGAGAGATCTTACAGGTAAAAAAGCTCGTATTAAAGAAAAGAGAGTTTAAGATAAATAATTCTATGTATAGTGCAAGAGATGGGGCGTTTGTCTCATCTCTTTTTTTTTAGAAACAAACTGCATAACAATAAATTGTAATTTTTTTTTTTTTTTGATTACGTAAGGATGTGTTTATAATTATTCGTAAAAAAAGATATTTTTTATTGTGTTTTCGTATATTTTTTTTAAATTTGTAAAAGAATTTTGTTTTTAATGAGAGAAGATTACAAAGATTTGTTAATTGAATTGCACGAAAATCTAAAGAAAGTTAAATTTAGATGTGAGCAAAAAGACCAGAAAATTGCGAATCTTGAGTCAAAATTGGAACAATATGGTAAGACTATCGAGTTGTTGCAAGGTTCTCTTGAAAAAGAACAAAATAAGTATAAACAGTTGGTGATTTCGCGTTCAATGATTTTGTCAGAGAGAGATAAAAATGCAGCGAAGGTAAAATTATCGACTATGATGCGGGAAATTGATCAGTGTATTGCACAACTTAAAGAGATATAAATATGGCAATATTAAAACGCCAGATAAATATTCAAGTTGAAAATATTAATCTTCCGATTTCTATAAAAGGAAATTCTGAAGAGGAATTACAAAAAATTGAAGAAAAATATCGAAAAGCTGGGCAAGACTTGAACAAAAAGGTTATTCAGTTAAGATCTCAATATTTAAAAATTGATGCTTCTGTGTTATATGCAATGGTAGCATTTAATTTTGCGATTAGTGCATATTCTTCCATAGAGGATGTAAAAGAGAGTTCTAATGAACTTGATGATTTTATGGAAAAAGTTAGAGCATTAAATGTTGAATTGAGGGATTTTATCAATGAGTAATCTCATATTTATATTTTATTTGAACCCGCATTACCATTTGATTAGGTCAAATGAGTAGTGCATTTTTTTTATTAATTATTTAAATAAGTTGTAAAATGAGTCCTACAATTACTGTAATTATTTTTAGTGTTGTTGCTTTGTTATTAGGCGCAGGTTTGACTCTCCTTATATTACGAATAGTTTTTAATTCGACTCGTAAAAATGTAATTAAGGAAGCTGAAATAGAGGCAGAGTCTATTAAAAAAGAAAAATTGCTTGAAGCAAAAGAAAAGTATTTGAATCTTAAAAACGAATACGAAAAGGAAGTTAATCAACGTAATAATAAAATTTTGCAAGCTGAATCGCGTATTAAACAACGTGAAAATCAGTTGAATCAGCAACAAAATGAATTGCAACGTTCAAAAACAGAGGTAGATGCCATTAAAGAAAATTTGAATAAGCAAATAGAATTGGTAGAAGAACGTAAAGTTGAGTTGAATAAAATTCATAAACAAGAATTAGCTCAATTAGAAGCTATCTCTGGACTTTCGGTTGAAGAAGCCAAAGAAAAATTGATTGATTCATTGAAAGAAGAAGCAAAATCAGATGCTATTTCTTATGTTAATGAAATCATGGAAGAAGCCAAAATGACGGCTAATAAGGAAGCTCAGCGTATTGTTGTTCAAACTATTCAACGTGTAGCAACTGAAACTGCTATTGAGAATTCTGTAACGGTATTTAATATTGAGTCAGATGAAATAAAAGGTAGAATTATTGGTCGTGAAGGACGTAATATTCGTGCCTTGGAAGCAGCAACAGGTGTAGAAATAATCGTTGATGATACTCCAGAAGCAATTGTGTTGTCTGCATTTGACCCTGTAAGACGTGAAATA
>Ga0247610_10001676_pt1 | contig 27050 bp, 29 predicted proteins | sample 174DNAGHGhighgp2_FD_193483 | JGI IMG/M metagenome (GOLD analysis project Ga0247610, IMG submission 193483) | Sheep rumen microbial communities from Palmerston North, Manawatu-Wanganui, New Zealand - 1742 DNA GHGhigh gp2 | ecosystem: Host-associated > Mammals > Digestive system > Stomach > Rumen...
AATTTATAACATTTAAGATACTATTTCTAACACAATAAGAAGCAAAAGTTTTAAATGAAGTATTACTATCTTGATCATAATAATCTATGGCATTTTCCAAGCCAATTAAGCCACTATTAACAATAAGATCTTCATCAACATCATAATACTTTATTACTCTTAAAAATTTATATTTATAAACATTAATTAAATAATAATATCTTTTATTCAAATAACTTCTAAAAAAATCATCCCATACTGCTAACATTACTAATTCATTATCAGAAATATCAACAATATTATTCATTAATCATTCATCCCAAATATTAAAATACCAGCTGCAACAGATGCATTAAGAGAATCTACATTAGGCATAATCGGAATTCCTATTAAGAAATCAGAATTCTTCTTAACTATTTCAGATACGCCACTACCTTCATTTCCAATAACTAATATTTTCTTACCTGAACAATCCATTTTTTTATAATCAGTTCCATCCATTACAGAACTATATACAAAATAACCCTTTTCTTTTAATATATTTAAAGCATTATTTAAATTACTAACCATAATAATTTTCACTTTATCTAAATTTCCTTCACTAACCTTCATCACAGTATCAGTGATTTTAGCACTTCTATCCTTAGGAATTATTATTGATTTAATTCCTTTACAAGCACAAGTTCTAATAATAGAGCCGAAGTTATGTGGATCCTCAATGTGATCAAGCACCACTATAAAGTCTCCTTCTATATCATCTAATGTATAATAATCATACTCATAGATATCAATAACCACTCCTTGATGAACAGCACCATTAGTTAATTTATTCAATCTATTATTGTCACAAAATTCATAATGAATAGCCATTTCTTCCAAATATGAACAGTAATCTCTTCTAGAAATATATACTTTCTTAATTCTTTTCCTGTCTAATTCTTTCAAAATGTTTTTTCCATATACTAGCATATAGCACCAACCCTTCGCCAATTATACTATCACAATAATTATTCATTTAAAACAATTTTAATAAAAAAATAATGCACAATGCATTATTTTTTATTCTCTAAATCAACTGCCTTTATTGTTAATAAATATAATTCAGAATTATTTTTAACATAAAGGTGACACTTTACATGACTGGTAACATTATAATACATAATTGGTAAATTTAAATTCTTATGTAAATCAACCAATTCTTTAAATTCTGCTACTTTATAAACTTCGTATTCGCTGAATGTTGGTAACGTGTTAACTTCTACAATATCTTTATCATAAGTCTTTAATAAGTTATTAACCATTTCATCATATGCAGATGCCTTTGGCTTACCTTCTTTTAATAATGAGAAGAATTTGACTAATAACACAGAACTTAATATTAAATAGAATACACCTAAATAACAAATAATATTATTATCTAAAACTAAACCACCATCATGAGCGTCTTTAGAATATACCTTTGTATTAAATCCATCTTCAACAATTTTAACCTTATCTTCTAATAAAGGAATAGAAACTGTTGATTTCTTAATATTTTTCTCTCCATCAATTTCTTTTTCAACATTATAGTTAATTATTAATTTACAAGAACCATTAAATTTACTATTTAATGTTTGAGCAATTCTTTCATAATAATTATAATCTATAGAAATATGATTTGAAAAATTCTTCTTTAAATAATTATCTAAAACATCATACTGTGGAACTAATAACTTATAATTCTTAACTAACCATATTTCTGAAAAATCAGAATTTCCAATTACTAAATCAGCATCAACAGAATAAACAAATTTAGCACTTGTTACATCGTTAGCATTAAATACATAATCATAATCAAAATCGATTGTGCCAATAAAGTCAGAAACAAATCCCACTTTATTATCATAGTCATTTTTGTATAAATAATCATGATCAAAAATATTATCAGGATCAATTAAATTAACAGTATAATCTAATTCAACTTTTTCAACAACAGAATAAGCTTCGGATGTTTTAACATTGAATGCGTTATTTAAGAATACATATGCCAATACAAGAAATAAACAAACAAAGAATATATAAGAAATAAGAACACCCTTATATCCCAAATAAATACCATGTCTTATATACTTGACATTCTCTTGAGATTTTCTCTTATAGTCTATCTTATCTAAAATAGAAAATCTTGCTTTCTTATTTTCCTTTTTTAAATCCTTTTTTTGTTCTTTCATAACATACACCCACTTTTATTCTATTTACATAAAAATAGTAACACACTTACATAAATAATTCAATAATTGTAATGATACTACTCCTACTTTAAGATTATTATACAATAACAATAAAATCAATTAATAAAAAACACATTTGTCAGATAATTGACAAAAAGATTGATGTAAAATCAATCTTTTATTTTTTAATTAAAATAATCGCATAAGTAACATCATAATAACGGCAATGCTATTATGACAAAAATGTAAAAACATATTACAAGTTATATTGTTTGTTTTAGTATATACATATGCAAAACATGAACCTAAAACAGCATATGGTAATGAAGTGGCAATAATATTTACTAATCCAACTTCTGACATTGCATGAAGCCAACCAAAAACGGCGCCAGAAATAATGATAAATAAAATATTACTCTTTCCAAAGAATCTTCTTAAGCATCCTCTAAATAATGTTTCCTCCACGATTGGAGCATATACCAATGCAGCAGGTATTAAATACCATAATGGAAGTTCTTCTAATGCAGATTGATTAGCGGATGTCTGATTATTTGTTATCAAAACACTGATAACTGCTGCAATTAAATATAATATCCAAAATTTTGCATATTTTTCTAAACAAAATCCAGCATATACTTTTATATTATCTTTAAATTTTTTTAATCCATTAAATATTTCGTTTCTAAATACAGCAATACACAGAATCATCATTAATAAATCAAATGAAATACTTACAATTCTAACAATATTTACATCATTAGGAAGAATTTTATTAAAAAGTAACTGCGAGAAATAAATTGCCAATAAGGCAAAACAAAAAAACATTCCCTTTATACCTGGTAAATATTTATCAGTACTATAACTGATCTTTGGTATATCCTTTTTAGCATTTTTCTTTGGCTTAACACCTTTAACAGTTAGTAAAGAAACTAAGAGAATTAACTCAACAAGTTGCGAATAAATAGTAACACTAAATACTAAAGAAATAACAACTAATAAAACAAGTTTTCCTTTCTTCTCAGGTATTTTCTCATTCTTACTGCATAAGAAAGTATATCCGAAAATAATAATACTCACAATTGAAAGAATTACAAAAATTACCACAAAATAATTAGGAGACGATATATTCTTTGACAATGTGGAGAATGTTTTAATTGATTCTTCATATGCTTTTTTACCTAGTTCAACACAATTTAACATACCATACAAAGTAGTTAAAATACCAAGAATTGACAAAACTTGAAATACTTTTTTATCTTTCATACGCTATCACATTATAAATTGTAACATATTATAAGCAAAATAACTAATATAATATTAAAAAAATTTCGGCAAAACCGAAATTTAATTTTTTAATTTAATAACTAATGCATCAAACATTTTTTCACAAGCAGACATAAACTCTTGTTTTAATTCAGTATAATCAACTTGAGGCGCTGTTGCAGCAGGTTGTTGCATAACAGGGTTATTCATAGGCCCCATTTGCGGCATTTCTGGTACTACAGGCATTGGTTGCACAGGAGTAAATGTTTGTGTCTGATTTATATTTGGCATTGCAGGCATTTGCATTGTTTGAGTTAATCCGGGATTATTCATAGGTCCCATTTGCGGCATTTCTGGTGCTGCAGGCATTGGTTGCACAGGAGCAAACGCTTGTGTTTGATTTAAATTTGGCATTTCTGGCATAGCCATAGCCGGTGACATTTGAGAAGGTTGATTCATTGAAGGAACCTCTGGAGTCATATTTTGTGGCATACCAAATGGCATATCAGGTATATTTGGCATTGGAACCTCTGGTTGAGGTGCCGGTGCAGCCTGTTGATTAAACATATCTAATGGAGTTGGTCCAATTGCAGGCTCTGGGGCAGGACTAGCAACAGGTGTAAATGGTGAAACAGTATCCTGTGGCATAGGATTATTTACTACTGGTTCAGGCATTGGGCTAGTTTCTGGAGCACTTGGAACTGCAGGCATTGGTTGTGCTGGAGTAACAGGAGTCTCAGCAGCTGCTTGTTGTTGCAATTGAGCATTTTGCAAATCAAATGCTTTAAATGGATCATTTGCATCATTAACTGCAGGAGCTGGTGTCACAGCTGCTCCGCCATTACTTGGAGCATCAGGGTTTTCTTGTAACCAAGCTTCATAACTTGTTTTAAATTTTTCAAAATATTCAAAGTTAACAGTTAACTGACGATAATAAACATCATCAGCTTCAATACTACCAGGTTTAAATGAGCAAAAATCTACAGGTTTGCCATTTCCAATATTTAATAACGATTCTTTTGCAGATCCCCATTCTGCATCATCAGCAATTTTAACTAATTTATTATCATTTATAATTTTGCACACTAAAATGATTGGAGACCCTTTGCTTCCAACAATTTCGTTATCAAAAACCACATATTTACCACTATTATTAGTAAACGCACATAAAACAGGTCTGTCATTTATAGTGCCAGAACTTGTAATAACTCTAACCTTATCCACTCTTATCAATCCCTTCGTATTGTATAACAATTATAGCAAAACAACTATTTTTTTTCAATCTTTTTTAAAATAAAATGTTTGCATCCATAAGCACAATTATTTTCTATATAACTATCAATTAGTGCCGAATCATTAATTTTGTTAAACTTTTTATTCTTTTTATCATTAAATCCTTTTAATCTAAGTTTTCCATATGCCCAGTCACCAACAACATAATCATAATCATAATAATAATCTGTTAACGCTTCAGTAACATCTTCCAATGAAAAACCATCACGATAATTTTTAACTAATTCATAGTTAATTCCATTTATTTCCATAATTTCCCCTAAAATGCAAAGAACTTAATTATTAATCCAAATACTACCAATATTCCTATAATACTAACTACAAGCAATGTATCAATATAACCATTTACTTCTTCAATTTTATTATGTTCTTTTTTATACTTTTCAAGTTCTTGCTCTACAATATAATCTTTATTTAATGTGGAATCCTTGATTCCATAATAATCATATATTTTTTTATTCAAAGTATCAAGTTCATTTCCATCTAAAGTTTTAATTTTTTCAATACTAACACCAAATATTGGATATACCTCCAAATTTAAGAACACTTTAGTTTTATCAACTTCAGTAATCTCATGTTTTTTCAATTCTTCATTAAAATATCCTTCAATATTATAACTTCCAGTTTCATTTAAATACTTGTATGAAATTTGAATTAAACTTAAGCAATCATTAGTATAAAGCAGTCTATAGAAACGATTAACCGTTGCCTCATCAACACCAATAAACTCTTTTCTAAGCATTAATAAATCAATTAAAATCTTTTGAATATTTTCAAAATATGGATTAACTCCATTCTTTTCTTCATAATGATATGCTTTATCAAGCTGATCTTTAAAATCTTTTAATTTATCTTTATCAAATCCATATTTACAAATATTAATATCAAAAGCATTTCTATCTTTCATAGAATAAGGGCCTGTTATATCTTCTTCACCATAAATTATACAAAGAAGTCTAACAACCACGACAAAAAATGAGCTAAATTCAACGGATCTTCGCCCACCCTTAGCGTTTAAATATTCACATATACCAAAATCTAATGCATCACTAATAACACTATTCTTCATGGTAATATCCTCTATTCTAGATAAATTATAGCATTATTTCTAAATGTAGTAAATAATAAAATTAAGGATTTTAGACTGAAAGATAAATAAAAAATGCAACATATAAAAAAAAATCTTGTTCAAATCTGAACAAGATTAATAATCTAACTATTTTCCAAGTGATTTTATAAAGAAATAACCACCAATAAGTAAGATAACAATTATTACAGCAATAATTATTTTGATTATAAGATTAGAGCCTTCAGCATCAGCGTCGATATCCTCAAACTCTTCTTCTTCAACATCTTTTTTCTTTTCTTTTTGCTGCTTTTTAATTGTCTTAATTTTAACTGTATTATCTAATTTAAGATTTGATTCCTTTTCCAACTCTTCTCTTAAGCTTACTTCTCTACTTAAATCAAAGGTTTCTTCTTCAGTATCATCATTTGAATCATCTTCTTCGTCATTTACTGCAGCAAATTGAACTAATGTATCATTAATTTTTTCTAAACTACCACTTTCCGTAATATCATTAACAAACCCACCGACATTTCCTGTTGTAGACTCGTCTTCCATCGGTTCAAATACATCCGTATTATCATCGCCCATTAAATCACCAAATAAATCATCTTTTTTCTCATTTATTTCTTTTACTTTTTTTTCATTAATAGAAATAGTATTAATTAACTCTAATAACTCTGCTTCAGTTTTTGTATTTCTATCTTCGCCTTTTTTCTCGGAATAATTTAACTCACTTAAAACATCAACGTTAGGATCATGAGATTTCATTTTTCTGTCGTTGTCATAAGAACTATCTTTTCCATCCTTAGCTTTTTCCAATATAACATTGATATCATATTCTTTTGTTTTTTCTAATTCGCTTTCAGTTTCTTCTTTCACTAAATCTTCTTCATCAACTAGCGCTTTTCTTTTATTGCCACTTTTATATCTTGTATCTAATATTTTTTTAATTTGATCAATGTCAATTTGATTCTTAGTACTTTCTCCAATTACAGTTGCATTACTTTTTACTTCAATATTTTCAACTTCGCCCTGATTAATAGTTTCATAAAGTTTAGCATTTCGCTCTGCTCTTGACAATACTAATTCCTCTTCTTCATATCTATCCATACGTGAGCTCATAACTCCACCTCTACACAAATAATAACATAAAATTCTATTATTTCAATTATATTATACAAATATACTAAAAGATTTACGTAAACACGATAGAATTATTATGTTGAAAAATAGCATCTAATTTAATATAATTATGAAGGAGGAAAAATGAAAAAATTACATGTAGATAACGAAATGTGCATAGGATGCGGAGCATGCATTGCAATGGATCCAGATCATTTCGATTTTAGCGATGATGGATTTTCAGTAGTAAAAAGCAATGATAACATTACAGAAGAAACAGCAAGCGTTATTGACTGTTGCCCTGTTGGAGCTATCCATCTAAATGAAGTTGAAGAACCTGAAGAAGAAAAAGCAGCATAAAAAAATAGATTTTATTTTAAAATCTATTTTTTATTTCCATAAAACTTTTTAACTTCTTTAATGGTTAATTCTCTATATTCTCCAGATTGTAACGTTCCCAATCCCAAATCACCATATCCAGTTCTTGTTAATCTAATAACATCATAACCAAGTTTTTGGAATAATCTTTTAACAATATGATTTCTACCTTCTACGATAGTTACTTCAACCATAGATGTATTTTTATCGACATCTTTTTTTCTTACTTTAAAATCAACTACCCCAACTTTACGATCGTCAATTAATACACCACGTTTTAATTGATCGATTGCATTTTTATCTAAAATTCCTTCAATTTTAGCTAAATAAGTTTTCTTAATATTATTATTAGGATGCATTAAAAGATTTGCAAAATCACCATCATTAGTTAAAAGAATCAATCCAGTTGTGTCATAATCTAATCTTCCAATAGGATAAATTCGCTTATCGGTTTCAATTAAATCGACTACAGTTTTACGATTAAATTCGTCCTTACTACTACTAATAATACCTCTAGGCTTGTTTAATAAATAATAAACATAATTAACATTATTTAAATCGATAGCCTTTCCTTCAACAAGGATATCATCATTTCCAGAAACTTTTAGCCCCATTTCAGTAACAATATTACCATTTACACTAACTTTCCCTTGGCTAATTAGTTCTTCAGCTTTTCTTCTAGAACAATAACCGCTATTAGCAATAACCTTTTGCAATCTTTCCACAAAAACACCTCTTTTTACACCTAATTATTTATACCACATATTTTTTTAAAATCAACAGGAATATCTTGCTCGACACAAATTTCTTTCTTACTTATGGGATGAATAAGTTTTAGTTTATATGCATGTAAATACATTCTTGTCGATTTATCATTTATGCCATATTTCTTATCTCCAACAATAGGATGATTTATATGTGCAAACTGAACTCTAATTTGATTTTTTCGTCCAGTCAATAATTTTATTTTAACTAAGGACTTATCACTCTTTGAGTCAATTACTTTATATTCTAATTTAGCATATTTTCCTATTTTTTTATTCGAAACATAAGTCAATAGCGTTTTAGTTTCAGATAAATAATTCTCTAAAACACCATCTTCAAGTTTACCATGAACAACAGCATAATATAATCTTTCAACATTATCCCAATTATCTTGCAAATTATATTTTATTTTTTCAGACTTTGCAAAAAGAACAAGCCCACTTGTATCAAAATCCAATCTATGAACGATAAAACACTTTTCATTTTTTTTATTTAAATAGTCTCTAACCTCACTATATAAAGTATTGGTTCTTGTCCCATCAGAAACAGTAAGCTTTTTATATGGCTTATCAACAATTAAAATTGATTTATCTTCGTACTCTATTTTTAACTTCTTCACGATGTTCTCCAATATCAAGTATTTCTATATTTTGAGGAAATAGAAAATTTAATTTTTGAAAAAATTTGGAAGTTTTTGAAAAAGTTGTTACACCTTTAGAAATAACCAAATCAAAATTCTTAAAATGAACAAATCCTCTTGCCAACTTTGGAAATAATTTCTTAGATGGATATATTAATCCTCTATGTGTTTTCAATACTTTATCTAACCCAATTGGGATACATCCATTATGCATATGTCCAGAAAGAACAAGATCTATACCAAACATATCCTCAGGAATAGTTTTACTCTCAAAGACAGTAGGATTATGTAAAAGTAAACAATTAAGTTTATTATCACTTATTAATGAAGTAAATGGCTGTAATTTATCCATAGTATCCCTTGCAACTTCATCAATATCATTTGCAGGAATAGAACTATCTTGTGTAATACCAATAAAATTAATTTTATCAAATTCAATAGATTCATTATTTAAAATATATAATCCTTTAATTTTTTTCAAAAATGCCAACAAAGCTGCCATTTTTTTATCAGCGTTTATAGTCTTATCCAAAGTCATTAAATCATGATTACCAATTGAAACAACAACAGGACAAATACTTGTTAAATCAACGAAAAAAACTGTCAAAGCGTTTAATAAATCTTTATCATTCATTAAATCCAAATAATCAATAGTATCACCAGGGATACAAATATAATCTGGATTAGATTCCTTAAGACTACTAACAATATTGGCAAACTTATAAAGCTGTTCTCTACTTGAAAAGTGAATATCAGATAACAAAGCAATTTTTAATGCAAATTCACTATCAATAGAGTAATTATTAATGCGTATCATGACTTATCCACCAAATCTTTTACATAACTGAAAATTGCTAATAAACATGTAATAATTCCAGAAAAAGAAACAAAGTCTAAATCTTTCATAAATGATTCTAATTGCTTATACTCATTATTAGTCAGAGCATTAACTTTTTCTAATTCTTTTAGAACATTTTGATTACTCTCTTTTTCAGATTTCAAAAATGCAAAATGAAACAACATAACAACAATAAATAACAATATTCCTGCAGCAAAAACAGAATCGAAATATGCTATTAATCCCCAAAAAGATAATATATAAGCAGCAATATTCAACCAGTCAATTAACTGATCGACTTTTTTTCGATAACCAATCATAACATTTTTACCATCATCCTGTAACACATGTCCACATTCATTTAGACAAATAGCTAAATTCGAAATATTACAACCATCAAAATCATTCGGTTTAAGTCTAATAACTTTTCTTTTTGAATCATATCTTCTAGTATAGTAATTATTAGATTTAATAATATAAATATTATCTATATTATTTCTTTTTAAAATATCCCTAACTATTTCTACACCAGAAAAACCACATTCAAGTTCTGTGTTATTTAATCTTTTATAACTAATAGTTATTTTAATTAAGCAATATATTGGAAACCCCAATACAATTAACAATATAAATAGATTCATAAAACAACCCTACAAAATGTTAGCTTCCTCTAATTTCTTTCTTAACTCATCTGCTAACTCAAAATTTTTTTCACTTCTAACTTTGTTCCAATCGTTATACATACTTATTTCTTCATCATTATAGTCTCTAACTTTATAATCTAAACCTAGAATGTTATTAATTAAAATCAATTTATCTAATGTATCAATAAAATCAACTTTACTTCTCAATTCAACATTAATTTTTTTCAACAATTCATTTTGATATGTTAACAAATTAGGAGTATTGAAATCGTTATCCATAATTTCATTTATCTTTTCATCCTTTGTTAAAGTACCATATTTATATCCGTTAGTTTTAATTAATAAAGATGCTTGCTTGAATACATTATTTAACTTCTCATCAATAGATTTTGCTTCATTAAACAATTCATCTTTAAAATCAATTGGTGTTCTATAATGACTCTTAAAAATAGCCAAACGTATAACATTTGAGTTATACTTTTCAAGAACATCTTTTGCCAAGATAAAGTTTCCTAATGATTTGCTCATTTTAACTCCATTAACCATAACATGGCCATTATGCATCCAGTAATTAGCTAATTCAGAATTATATGCAGCAATGTTTTGTGCTCTTTCATTTTCATGATGAGGGAATTTTAAATCTACACCACCACCATGAATATCAATGTTATGACCAAATAAATCATTAATCATAACAACACACTCGGTATGCCATCCTGGTCTTCCTGTTCCAAACGGAGCATCCCATTTAATACCTTTATCTGTTTCTTTCCATAATACAAAGTCATTTGAACTTCTTTTATTTTCACTAACTAGAATTCTTGCACCATTATTTAAACTATCCATATTTTGTTTAGAAAGAATACCATAATCTTTTATTTGAGTGGTATCAAAATAAACATCAGTTCCACTCTTATAAGCGTATCCTTTATCTAATAATAACTGAATAAAATTAATAATTGAATCCATAGATTCTGTTACCTTTGGTCTTTTATATAAAGGAAGGCAATTTAAATCATCCATATTATCTAAATAAATTTTAATAAATTTTTCAGTTATCTCTTTTTCTTCAACATTAAGTTCTAATGCAGCATTTATTATTTTATCATCTACATCAGTAAAATTAGATGCATAGTTAACTTTATATCCAAGATATGTAAAATACCTATATACCATATCAAACACAATTGGAGGTAACATATTTCCAATATGAGCATAATTATAAACAGTAGGTCCGCAGACATACATATTAACTACTCCCTCATTTATAGATTTAAATTCTTCTAATCTACCAGTTAAAGTGTTAAATATTTTCATAATCATTCCTCCATAAAAATCTTTATCTATATTTTATACTATTTCAAAGGAAAATAAAAGATGATTTTATTATGGACCTGTGGTAAACTGGAACTATAAGAAAGCGAGGAAAAATATATGCTTAAGAATAAATATCAAAGAATGTCTCCTGCTGAAAAAAAGGAAATTAAAGAAAAATTTTTTAAAACAGTTGAAGGAAACACTATTAAATATAGACTATTTAATTCAAGATTATACTCATGCTTACTATTTGCCTGGGCAATAATAAATATAATAATAATGATCGTAACAAAAGATTATTCATTCATCAATATAACATTTATAATTTTAAGTGTCCTTTTTGCTATTCTATTCATTGTTATAGCAGCTAAAATAGAAAGTGAAAAATTAAATTCATTTGCAATTGATGAAGAAAAGAAAAACAAAAAAACAACTCTTGAAGATGAAATTGAAAAAGAGTATAAAAGCAAAAATAAAAAGAAAAAGTAAAACTTTTTCTTTTTTTATTCTAATATTGCTTTAATACGACGAACACCAGCAGAAGATGCTTCTTCTTTTTTTATTTTAAAATGTCCCAATTCACTAGTATTTGAAACGTGTGGTCCTCCGCATAATTCTTTGGATATAATTCCATACTTATCATTACCAATTGAATATACAGTAACAACATCAGGATACTTTTCTATAAACATGCATTCAGCACCACTATTAATTGCTTCAGACTTAGGCATTTCTTGAACTGTAACATCTAATCCTGCTTGAATCCATTCATTAACTTGATTTTCAGCAGTTGCTAACTCCTCTGGTGTTAGCTTATGATCACATGAGAAATCAAATCTCATTCTTTCATCAGTAATATTTGAACCTTTTTGATGAACATTTTTATCAACAGCAATCTTTAATGCTGCATTAAGTAGATGTGTAGCTGTATGATATTTTGTTTCTATTTCTCCATTGCCAGCTAAACCGCCTTTAAACTTACCTTGACTAGCTGTTCTACTCTTTTCTTGATGCTCTTTAAATTTGGCATCAAAACCATCTAAATCAACTTTTAAGCCACGCTCTTTAGCAAGTTCAACAGTAAGTTCAATTGGAAAACCAAATGTATCAAACAAATGGAAAGCAGTCTCTCCATCAATATCAGTGTTGTTATTAGCTACTTTTTCAAAAATTCTTAGTCCTTTTTCCAATGTTCTATTAAATTTAACTTTTTCATTAGCTAATACTTCTAATACAACATTTTTATTATCGATTAATTCACTATAATATTTTGAGTATAAATCTATAATTACTAATGCAATTTGTTGCTCCCAGTCACTATTAATATCTATATTAAGTGATTTTGCATGTCTAATTGCTCTTCTAATTAATCTTCTTAAAATATAACCTTGATCAGTATTTGAAGGTTTAATTCCAGCATGATCTGCAGAAATAAATACAGCAGTTCTCATATGGTCAGCTATGATTCTCATGCTTTTTTCATTACCAGAATATGGTAATCCAGAAATTCTCTCAATAACATTTATAACTGGAGTCCAAATGCTAGATGTATAGTTATCAGTCTTTCCCTCTAATATTGCAGTAGTTCTCTCTACACCCATTCCTGTATCAACATTCTTTTTAGGCAATTCTGTTACACTACCATCAGCATGTTTTTCATATTGCATGAAAACATCATTCCATATTTCAACCCATCTATTATCTTCAGGATCAAATTTTTCAGGAATTGGATCTTCGCTTCTCCAATAAAACATTTCTGTGTCTGGTCCACATGGTCCAGTTTCTCCAGCAATCCAAAAATTGTCATCCTTTGTTGGACAAATTCTCTCTTTTGGAATTCCAAGGCTAACCCATTTATTGTATGAAAAATCATCAAATTCAATTGTGTCATTTCCAGCAAAAACAGTAACAGCAAGCCTTTCCTTTGGGATTCCTAAAACTTCTGTTAAAAATTCAAAACTCCATGAAATTGCTTCTTCTTTAAAATAATCACCTAAAGACCAGTTTCCTAGCATTTCAAAAAAAGTATGGTGATATGTATCACCAATATTATCTAAGTCATTTGTTCTAACACACTTTTGATAGTCACAAAGTCTTGTTCCATAAGGATGTGGTTGACCCATTAAATATGGAATTAAAGGTTGCATTCCTGCAGTATTGAATAATACTGATGGATCATTCTCTGGTACAACAGGTGCACTAGGAATTTGTTTATGACCTTTTTCCACAAAAAAGTTAATATATTTGTCTTTTAAATTCATTGTTTATTTAATCCCCTCTAATATAGCAAATACTTTATCCTTTAAAGTATTTTGATCGTCATTAGCTATTGTATAATCAAATCCATCATAGTTCTCTAATATTGTTTCAGTAATATCTGCTTGTTCCTCAAGAGTTAAATTACTCTTTCCAAATTGATTTATTACATAAATAGAATAAACCTCATCAAAAGAATCATAAATAGAATCTAATTCTTCTGGCATTCTACAGTCAGAAACAATAACATTTTGAACCTTAGATTCATAATATTCCATATCTTGAATCATACGTCTAGTAAAGAATTTAGGATCCATTTTTCTTAATTCTGCAGCAATAATTTGCATATCTCTTCTAGGTTTAACACCCATTCCATCCCAATCAGTTAATTCCATACAAAATGGAGTAATATATTTACTATAACCAGTAATAACAGATTCCTCCATTTTATAAATATAGTATTCCTTAATATACTTCGCAACTTCAGTCTTTCCTGAACCACTTCTACCAGCTACTAAAAAAATTCTCATAATCTCACCCTTTCAAACAAAAAAGAATGGCATCAAAAGGAGTGCTAAGCACGGTACCATCCTTCATTTTACTTAATTTTTTAACGAACTATGCCGATTAATCTCAAAGTATAGCAAATTATAACTCAAAATATCTAATTACACCAACTATAGACTCTCTTTAATTTCAAGAAATAATCATTACTTGTCACCGATTACATGCATAATATAACACAATTATACTTATTCTTCAACAACTTTTTCGTGATTAAACAACTCGTATTTATCAACAAAAAATTTTATGATAACTTTTAATATTGATAATATTGGCATAGCAAACACCATTCCAAAAATACCAAAAAATTTACCAAACAATAATAACGCTACCATAATTATTATTGGATTTAATTGAGTAGCCTTGCTCATTACAACAGGTTGTAACACATAATTTTCAACCAATTGAACAATAACAGCAATAATAATTACACCAACACCTATAATAGGACTTTGGGTAAATCCAATGATTGCAGCAACTGCACCGCCTAAATATGGTCCAATATATGGAATTAAATCAGTGATGCCACAGAACAAACCAAATAATAAAGCTCCATTTAATCCCACAATTGTAAATCCAATTGTATCACAAACGAATACCATTAATGCAACAAGAAGCGTACCATTAACACAATGTCTTACTTCAACACCGATATCTTTTAATAAAGTATATACTTCATTTTCATATTTTTTAGGAAGAATTATTTTCAAGAAAGTTGACATTAATTTGTCAAAATCCATTAACATATAAATACCAATTACTAATCCTAGACCTAAAATACCAAATGCACTGAATAAACCAACAACAAAATTTAATAATGTTGAAGGTAACCCAACAGCTAAATCACTAATACCTGTTGATAAATTGCGTAATAAAGCTTCTTTAGTTGAAGATAAATCAATAATATCGGTAGTTAAATTATCAAATATTCTAGTAATAAACTTAGTAATACTATTAATTATATTAGGAACTAATCCAACAAAATCATTTAACTGACTATAAATCAACGGAATAAATACTCTGATTATAATAAATAATATAACAAATAACCCTGCATATATTATCAACGCAGACAATACTTTATTTACTCCCTTACTTTGTAATTTTTTTGCTAAAGGATTAAATAGCCAAGCTATAATAAATCCTATTAGTAGAGGAGTACAAATCTTAATTGCATCACCTATTACTGTAAATACACCAAATGATTTAAAAAACAAGAAAACGCAGAGAACCAAACCAATAATCATTACGGTATAAGTTAATTTTAGTATCTTCTTACCCCAATCAACAACCTCATTTACTTCTCCAATATCAATTTCCTTTTTACTAAATCGTTTCATTTAATCACCTAATTTCTTTTTATAAAACATACGGAATAAATATTATTAATCCCACAATCGCAGAGACGATTGCATTTACCAAAACAGCTCCAGCAGAAACATCTTTACAAAACTTTGCTTTCGAACTTATTCCCGGATTACAAATATCAATTGCCATTTCAATAGCAGTGTTGATAAGTTCACTAGAAATAACAAGCCCAAACATTGTAATACATATAATCCATTCAGTAATCGTTATATCAAAAACAAAGCCGCATAAAATAACTAAACACATTACCGTTATATGGATAAGCATATTTCTTTCTGCGCCAACTGCTGCAACAATACCATCGAAGGCATGTTGAAAGCTTTTATAAAGTGGATCATTTACTTTTTTCTTTTCCATTTTTCTTCTTACTCCCAAATATTCCCTCAATTATATTCCAACAGTAATCTAAAGGCTTTGAATATTCTATATAATTAACAAATACATATAATGAAATATATCCAACTAACATTCCGCATAAACAATCGCTAGCATAATGAACACCCAAATAAATTCTACTTAGTGGAATTAAAAGCATTAATAAACCACAAACAATAGGTAACCAAAGATGTTCTTTTTTCTTTTTATCTTTGTTAAATTTATATACTAGATAAATAATAAATCCAAAAAATACAAATGCATTTAAAGAATGGCCAGAAGGGAAACTAAATCCCGTTTCTTCAATTAGCATTAAATCAAATGGTCTTGGTCTCCTTACAATATTTTTAATTATTAACATAAGACAAGCTGCAATACCTAAATTAACAACCATTGAGTACACCACTCTCTTATTCTTTACAACAAAGAAAGCAATAGCTAAATAAACAATATATGCTGGTAAGCTTCCTAAATTTGTTAATACTTTAACAATTTCAGTTAACCAATCTCTCCTTAATCCATCAACAATCAATTTTTTCATAAATTGATCAAGATAAAAACTCTTGCCCATGCATATACATATTGCAAAGAACAATATTACACAAAAAGCTACACTTAAAATAATATAATTTAATACTTTTTTCTTCATTAATACACCTCTATTAAATAAATTCTTTTGGGTTTTTATTATATTTATTTTGATACTCAGTAGTATAGTCTGTAACGATTTTACTATTTATTGATTTTAATATATCAAACACATCATTAATTCTTTCTTTTGAAGATAATACTTCAAATTTTCTTCCAGTGTCTAAATTAACAATCAACTTGTATGTTTGCTTATTTTTATCATTAATACATTTACCATAAACCCACACAATTTGATCAATTGGTAAAGCAAACTCATTTTTATATTGAACAGAATAAAAATAATTATTTGTTATCTTAATTTTACTAGAATCTAATAAAAATTTATCATCTTTCAAGATTTTTTCATATTCATTCTTGTCAACAAATTTGAAAAACTCATTATTTTTAGGGTTCAAAATTTTAATTAAACATTGAATTGCAGAAACTCCAAATAAAACCACAATCAATGATAAGCAGCCTAAGTAAATGTTCATAAACTTACGAGTATTTGTAAAATTATATGAATCAAAGTTGACATCCATAACTTCAGTTTTATTTCTACTCTTTTGATATTCTTGTTTGATTAATTCAAACTGTTCAGAATAAGCATTATTATTAAACTTACCTAAATGTGTTTTAAAAGAAACTTTTCCAACTCTTTCTACAAAACTTAAATAACTATCTACTTTATTCTTAGGTAAAACTCCAATTAAAGAATGTGTTTTACCATTAGCATCTTTTAATTCAACATCAACTAAATAAGCTACTATGTCATTTTCATTTCTTACTAATTTGAAAAAATGATTGGTATTTTTCATAGAAGTTGCGTTGATTTCTACAAAATAATCACCAGATTTTAAACACTTTTCAACATCTTCATATGCAGAAATAGAGCAATTATTTTCATCCTTTAAATCATTACGAGAAAATCCCGAAAATAATATAGGGAGTAAAAACAAGAAAACAAACGCTAAATTAATAAATAATTTAACTAAATTACGTTTTGTAATTCTTTTTATAATTCTTTCCATATAATCACCCTTTTTTCTTTTTTATTAGATAGAAAACTTATTAACATCAAATTAATAAGTTTCGTTTAAATTAACGCCTTCAGAAGCAATCATATCTTTAAATACTACTTTAAAGCGTTCAATTTCTTTAAGTTTGGCATCTTCATAAATACTCTTACAATTACAAATTGCCATATAAAAATATTTTAAAGTACAACTTTGAGAATTATGATAAACAGCATGTGATAATGCATCATTTACCAAAGTAATACAAATATCAGGATATCTACTTGAAATACCATATACTCTCTTAAATTCACTTGTCATTTCGACAATAAATCTCATAATTTTTTCAGTAATAAATGGTTGATAAGGAACTCTAGCTCCAGATCTTTTTTCAAGTTTAGGCAAAGTACCCATTAGAATCTTTACAACAGTATCTTGATCAGCTTCAGCTATATTAACAACCTCAAATCTTCTTAAGAATGCTCTATCTCTTAAAATATAAGTTTCATATTCTTCAGAAGTAGTAGCACCTATAATCTTAATAGTACCTCTATCTAGACCTGTTTTTAACATGTTTGCAGCATCCATACCACCTTCTGGATTAACAAGTAAATGTGTTTCATCCAAAAAAACAACAACATCTGGTTTTTCTGCTAATTCTTTAACAAGCATATCGACTCTCATTTCTGTTTGACCACCACTATTTAAAGAACCGGTTAAACTAGAAATTGTAATTTTAATAATTTGCTTATTTTGTAAAATCACTGGGCATTGTTTTGTTTTAATTCTATATGCAATACCTTCAACTATTGCAGTTTTACCTATACCAGGCTTACCAACTAAAAGAACACTTTTATCAGCTAAAAGCATTATTCTCATAGCTTCTTTTATTTCTTGATCTCTACCTATTGCAGGATCGACAATATATTCTTTTGCAGTTAAGTTTTCACCATATCTTTCAAGAATACTTACTTTTTCTTCAATCATTTTAATTACCACCACCAAAAACATAAGTATGTTTCATATAATGACCATTATTTTCATCAGCATGATAAAACAATAATGTACAAGTATCACTATGTGTTAAATCAGGAACGGATTGAGATGTCTTGACACCCAATTCTGAAGCAGATAAGAAAAATCCATTGGTACATGATAAATGTACTCTCGAATAACCAGCAGGTGACTCAAGATATAAAGTATAATTACCAAATCTGCTACTTGTCGAATCAAGATGAGAATCAGATTTTACAATATCTCTTGTTTCGTCTGCAGAAGCTTCATGATTAGCTTCTTTACAATAAAACTTTGCACTTCTTACCATATTTGCACTTGCAGATACTCCATCGGTATCCTCAGTTGAAACATTAGTTTTAGCATATTTCATACCAATGAAAATTCCAACTGCAGGATTAATAGTCTGATCAGGCAACAACAAATAACATTCATCATTTTTTCCGTCTTTATATTTATCAATTCTTAATAAGTCTGTTTTATCAATAAAGTCATTTTCTACTAATTCAGACAAAGGTATCCAACCAGTTTTATCTCTACTCGTTGAATAAATTATTGCCGTAGACTCAATATTACTTACCACATTATTAGTTTGTGCATCCATAATTGTTTTTTTAATACCAGAATAACTTCCTAGCGCAACTAAAGAAATTATACCAATCAACACGATAGTAGCTAATAATTCTACAATCGTAAATCCCTTATTCTTCATATACATTCCTCTACTAAATAGTAACACAAATAACAAAGTATATCAATAAAAAAAGTCCTTCGAAAAGGACTAATTTTCTAATGGCGCCCGCTGTAGGACTCGAACCTACGACCTAACGGTTAACAGCCGTGCGCTCTACCGACTGAGCTAAGCGGGCACTTGTTTTTCAAGAACATATACATTATATAATAAAGAATTTCATAATGTCAAACATTTTCTTGAAAAAAAGTACTAAAAACGTAGTTTTATACTATATTTCTTGAATAACGGCAATAATCATTGGCTTACATTCAGTTCTTTCATATAAAAATTTACTTAATTCATCACGAATATCATATTTAATTTGATTATAATCAACAAACGTAGGCATTATATTTTTTTCAATAACACCCTTACTTAATTCTTTAATCTCTTCGATTAAATCGAACGAATCTCTAACATATATAAAGCCTCGAGTTGTTATTTCTGGCCCAACTAATATTTCTTTTGTCTTTTTAGATAAAGTTGCACTAACTAGAACAATACCGTTTTCAGAAAGCATTTCCCTATCTTTAATTACTAGTTCTCCAATATCATCGTTACTATTACCATCAATTAAAACAGAATCTACTTTAATGTGATTATATGTTTCCTGCAATTCACCATCATCTATTTCAACAATATCACCATTTTGTTTTAAGATAATATTTTGTGATGGAATACCAATTCTATTAGCTAAATTAGCATTGCATAACATAAAACGATACTCTCCACGAACAGGCATATAGTATTTTGGATTTAATAATTTAATCATGATCATCAAATCTTCACTTGAAGCATGATGCAATATTTTCTTTTCACGTGGAATATCAATGATGTCACATCCAAACATTGAAAATTCGTTTTCAAGTTTAACCAAAATTTTTTCTGTGCTATCGTATCTAGGCTCAGCTAACAATAAAGCATCTGTCTTCTTAAGAGTTATAAATTTATCATACCCATGTAAAATTTTATTCAAATTGGCATATGGATTTGCTCTATCATCAGATATCAAAATTATTGCATCTTTATCATTTATATTAGACAAATCGCCTAGTAAAGAATCGTCAAATGATAAATAACCCTCATTTCTAGAAAATTGAACTATATTTTGCAACTTTTTACCCATTAAAATTATTTTTCTATGTGAATTTTGACATGCATCAAATATTTCACCAATAGTAAATAAGTGATTAGGTAGAATTGAAATTAAAATTCTATTTTCATGATGCTTAATTGCACTTTTAAATAAATCATATAAATGATGAGATGGAGATGTATGTCCTGTGTATTCTGAAAAACTAGATTCAGACAGCAAAGCCAATACTCCTTTTTTGCCAACATAAGCTATTTTACCTAAGTCCATATTATAGCAATTACTCATGGTAGGATCGATTAAAAAATCACCCGTATAACATATTGCCCCATCTTTTGTATTTAAAGTATACATAACCGAATCAGGAGCATTATGTGATACTGAAATTGGAAAAACTGATACACCTTTAAAAGTAATACTTTTGTGCGGCTCAATTTCCACAATATTTGAAGATGGAACACCAGATTCCTCAAGAACATATTTTGTAAACTTTGTAGCATACACCTTAATTTCAGGAATTTCCTTTACTAAATCCTTGGCAGATCCCATATTTTCTTCATGACCATGAGTTATAAATAAGCCCTTTATTTTCTTTCTGTTTTTAACAAAATACGAAAAATCAGGCATTATATAATCTATACCAAGAAGATTACCTGAAGCAAATTTTACACCACAATCAAAAATAAAAATAGAATTATCTACTTCAACTACATAACAATTTTTACCGCATTCGTCTAATCCGCCTAAAGCAAACATTTTTATTTTACTCATAAAATATCACCTCAAAAAAATAAAAAGTTAATAGCTGCAATAATAATAACAAAAAAAATGCTTAAAATCAAGTAACCCACTATTTACAAACACATAAATAAAAAGAACTAATTAATAGTTCTTTGCAATAATTATTCTTTTTCATCAGGTTTTTTACTGGATAAGAAAGTTATTTTTTCAGCAACAACTTCTGTTATATATTTCTTCTCATTTTTCTCATCCTCATAAGACCTAGACTCTATTCTTCCTTTCACGCCAACGACATCTCCAGATTTACAATATTCACAAACATTTTCAGCAATGACATTCCACATAACACATCTAATAAAATCCGTTTCATATACACCATCAGCATTTTTATAATTACGATGAACAGCAATTGTAATCGCAGACATTTTCTTTCCCTTTTCTGTAACTAATATTTCAGGATCTTCGACAAGTCTACCAACCAAAACAACATTATTCATATAACCACCCCCTTTGCATTGTTAAAATATCATTAATAATTAAAAATAACAAAAGAGGAATTATTCAAATTCAAACCACAAATAGTTAAATTGATAACAAAAAATAACAATTTATTGCATAAAAAAAGATTATTAAAAAATCATTTTATTCTTTTAATAATCTATTTAACTCTACAGCATACTCCATAGGTAAACTTTTTTTAAAATCAGATATAAAACCTAATATTAATAATTCTTTGGCCATATCTTCAGTTAAGCCTTTACTCATCAAATAAAACATTTTATCCTGATTAACTTTAGAAACAGTTGCTTCATGTTCAATATATGAAGAATTATTGCTTAAAATATTTTTAGGAAATGTATCACTTGTTGATAATTCATCAAGAATAATGGTGTCACATTTTACTTTTGCAAATGAATTAACAGCATTAGATGTAATTCTAACAGTGCCTCTATAATTAGCCTTCCCGCCACCAGCACTTATAGACTTAGATAAAATATTACTCTTTGTATTTTTACCCAAATGTATCATCTTAGCTCCAGCATCAAGAATTTGTCCTTTTTTAGCATAAGCAATACTAATTGAATTACCAGAAGAATTATCTCCTTTTAATATACAAGATGGATACTTCATTGTAATAAAACTTCCAACATTACCATCTATCCATTCCATTGAACCATTATCATCTACAGTAGCTCTTTTTGTAACAAGATTATAAACATCATTACTCCAATTTTGAATAGTAGAATATCTCATCTTAGCATTTTTACCAACATATATTTCAACAACACCAGCGTGTAAAGATGATTGAGCATAACTCTTAGCGGTACATCCTTCAATATAATTTAACTCAGAATTATCATCAACAATAATAATCGTTCTTTCAAATTGACCTAATGATTCAGTTTCAATTCTAAAATAACTCTGTAAAGGTCTATCAAGTTTAGTATTTTTAGGTATATAAATAAATGATCCACCACTCCATACAGCTCCATTTAATGCTGTAAATTTGTTTTCCTGATATTTAACTAAATGATTAAAATACTTTTTAAACAATTCAGGATACTTTTGTAGAGCATCATCAGTTGACGTAAATATAACTCCCTCTTTAGAATTATTACTATGATAAACAACTTCACTTTCAAATTGATTAGTAACGCCATCTAAATATTTTTGCTCAGCATCAACTACACCCAATTTACAAAATGTATTTCTAACATTAGTATCTACATCATCCCAATTATTAGCATTTTTTTTATACTCATTTTTATAATACAAAATTTTATCAAAATCTATATTAAGTTCAGGCCCAAAATCTGGATTATCCATTTTTGAATACTCTTCATATGCTTTTAATCGAAATTCTAACATCCAATCAGGTTCATTTTTCTTCTTGGATAAATCTATAATAAAATCTTTATTTAATACACCCATAAAAATCACTAAAGATATAATACAAGAAAAAACACCTTTTTTCAATTAATAAACAAATAAAAAGTTTCCAACTGGAAACTTATTTATTTTCATATTCTAAAATTGCTTTTTTTATTGCAACATATGGAAGTGTTGCACAAGTTTTTCTAGATTTTTGCTTACATATTGTATCATAAGCTAAGCCTTCATTTAATATCTCAGAATTATACTCTTTTTCCTCAATCATATTTTCAAAATTATGAATATAATCTTTAGCATCATTAATTTTCATTCCAATTAAATTAGAAATCATAATACTAGTTGAGGAAGTAGATATAGCGCAAGCCTCTCCATCAAAAGTGATATCTTTAATAATATCACCATCAAAACTTACATATACATTTATATTATCAATGCAAGATTCATTATTACTATTAATCATAATTGCATTACAATCATGCTCTTGTGTTTTTCCTCTAGGATTTTGATAATGATCTAATATTATTTCTCTTTTTAACTCTGGATCCATTTAAATCATCTCTTTCAATATTTTATTTTTATCTTTTAATAATTCAACCAATGTATCTATTTCCTTTTCTGTGTTATAAAAATACAAACTTATTCTTAAACTATTCTTTACATTAGTTGACTTTTTTAGTATTTTTGCACAATGACTACCAGCTCTTAAACAAATACCATACTTGTTTAAATAGAATGAAACATCTTGAGCAAATATGCCATCAACATTAAATGATACAATTCCGGTATCACTATTTTTATTAATAATATCCAAATGAGGAATAGAAACTAACCTATCTACTAAGTATTTACGTAAATATGAAACTCTCTTCTCTATATTGTCCATTCCAATTGTATTAAGATATTTAATTGATTCACCAAAACCAATTACACCTGCTATATTTGGTGTACCTGCTTCTAATCTTGTAGGAAGCTCTTTTAAATAAACTTCATCAGGAGTATCAAATGATTCATTCATACCACCACCTAATGAAACAGGTTCCATTTTTTCTAATAATTCTTTTTTACCATACAATAAACCTATTCCTGTTGGTCCACACATCTTGTGTGCAGAAGCAGCAAAAAAATCAACATCTAAATCTTGAACATCAACTTTGAAATGAGGAAGACTTTGAGCTCCATCTACTACCAAAAGTATATTATTTTCATGTGCAAATTTAGCAATTTCTTTAATTGGACGCACGTCACCGATAACGTTTGTTACCTGCGCAATCCCAATGATTTTGGTACTTTGTGACACAGCTTTCTTCACATTTTCTAGTGTTACATGATAATCATCAGTTAATTCTATATAATTAATCTTACATCCAATTTTTTTAACTAAATTAAACCATGGTAATACATTTGAAGCATGTTCACTATTAGTAATTAGTATCTCATCATCTGGTTTTAAATAATTTGCAAAGAATCCATTAGCAATCATATTTAAAGACTGAGTAGTACCACTGGTAAATACAATTTCTTCTCTATATTTAGCATTTATAAAATTCTTTACAGCATCTCTTACACCTTCATATAGAGTATCAACTTTATATGAAATATCATAATCTCCTCTATGACAATTAGAACAATATTCACTATAATATTTTGTAATACTATCAATTACACATTTTGGTTTAAAACTAGTTGCTGCATTATCAAAATATATTATATTATTCTGAAGCATTGGAAAATCTTCCCTATTCATATTCATCACCCCTATACTCATTATATAAATAACTCTTTTTTATTAAATTTTTTGCTTTATCTTCTGTTAACCCTTTTGACTGTAAATAAAATAAACTATCAGTATCATAACTAGAAATAGTAACAAAATGATTAGCAACTATATCATTCGTAGATATACACATATTAGGCAATACCTCGATATTACCGCCATCAACTAATCCCTTTACTCTTTCAGTAGCCTCATTATTCCTTGACTCTTTATTTACATTTATTTGCTCAATTATATTAATACTATTTTTATTAGAAACACAAGAAATGTTTAGATCAGCAAAACTATTATTTCCATTTACATTAATATACACTTCATGCTTAATTGTAGAACTTGATTCAAATAAATCTTTAATTTTTAAATATGAAGAATTATTTTGATTAAATATCAATTTCGTATCACTACACTTATCAGAATCAAAAAATACAATATCTAAATTAGCATTATCATTTAAAATAAATTCTAAGTCATTAATATTTTTGTTAACATACACTTTACAATTTCCATCAATAACAACTTTAGAATTATTTTTAAATTCTAATTTACCATTAAAGTTTTTTAATTCACAAATTTCATTATCCACTAAAATCTTATTCATTTTCATTATTTGATTCATTTGCAACAACAAATCCATTAGATTCTATCTTTCTTGCAAGTGAAACATCTCCTGACATTACAATTTTACCTTCACCAAGAATATGAACTTTATCAGGTGTAATGTAATCTAAAATTTGTGTATGATGTGTAATTATTAATATAGTGGGTTTATATGTTTCGTAATATTCTAAAATTGATTTAGAACATATTTTTAATGCATCTACATCCAATCCTGAATCTAATTCATCTAGAATTATAAATGATGGCTTTAACATCCACATATGCAATAATTCTGTTTTCTTACGTTCGCCACCTGATGCCCCAACATTAATTTCTCTATGTATAAAACTTTTAGGTAGTTCTAATTTCTTACAAATACTTTCTAATTCTTTGTTAAATTCAAATATATTAATTGGTTTATCACTTTTTTGGTTTAAAGCAACACGCAACATTTCGGCATTTGAAACACCTTCAATTGCCATGGGACTTTGATTAAGCAAAAAAATCCCTTTTTTAGCTATGTCACTTACGTCTAAATCAAGTAAATTATCACCATTATAAAGAATAGAACCAGTAACATCGTAATTTTTATCACCCATGATAACTTTACTAATAGTACTTTTTCCGATTCCATTTGGCCCCATAAAAACATGAATAGATCCATCTTCCATTTCTAAATTAAATCCATTTAAAATGATTTTATTATCAACACTAACATTTAAATTATCTATCTTTAACATAAAACACCTACAATCATTTATATGAAAAGCAAAAAGCCATTCAAAACAAAAATATAATATCACGTACAACATTAAATGTAAATTAAATAAAAAGAGAGAATAATTATATTCCCCCATTAATTTGCTTTAACTTTTATATATCCTGAGAATTCTTTCCCCATATCATAATTTTGACTTGATCCAGTTTCTTTTAAACGATAATACACTTTATATGTTTGAGTTGTATTAGCGGAAATTGAAATACTTTTTTTAATTATTTTTCCAGTTTCAGAAATACCTGGAACTACAGTCCAATTATTTTTTTTCATTGAGTATCCACCATTATTAGAAATAATAACGTATTGGAAATTCTTAGAATCATCCCTAAATGTATTTTTATTAATTGACCACACTAAATTATAGACAATCTTTGAATTAGAATTATTTGTAATTGTAAACTCTGTATAATCATAATCATTTATATTACTACTAGCATTTGGAATTAAATCACTTGTGCTAGCACTTTTAATTTCTCTATAAATAAGCTCACTATTTCCCAAATCAGGATTATCATCTGGTTCATTTCCATGACCATGACTGCCACCGCCATCTGGTTCTCTATCAGCATCCTCATCTAAATCAGTATCAGGAATTTGATCTCCATCTGTATCAATGTCAACGTATGGTTCCCCATCATCATCGAAATCAATATTATAATCGGGATGATTATCTCCATCTTTATCACAATTTACGTGGCAT
>Ga0247610_10001677_pt1 | contig 27037 bp, 23 predicted proteins | sample 174DNAGHGhighgp2_FD_193483 | JGI IMG/M metagenome (GOLD analysis project Ga0247610, IMG submission 193483) | Sheep rumen microbial communities from Palmerston North, Manawatu-Wanganui, New Zealand - 1742 DNA GHGhigh gp2 | ecosystem: Host-associated > Mammals > Digestive system > Stomach > Rumen...
ATAGCTTTATATTTACCATCAACTAATGCTTCACTTAATGGTTGTCTAACTTTAATCTTTGCTTCTTCTCTTACATATCTACCAGTTGAGATTAAATCTCTAACCAAGTCCATACGTACTTCAATTTCTTCATTTATTAGTTTTTCATCATATTTAGGGAAATCAGCTAAATGAACTGATTCTTCTCCAGTTAAATTGATATATATTTCTTCAGTTGTATATGGAATAATTGGAGCGCATAATTTACATAATCCAACTAATACATCATATGTTGTTTTATAAACAGCCTTTTTAGAATCATCTAATTCAGAAGACCAGAATCTATCACGATTTCTTCTAATATACCAGTTAGATAAATCTTCAGATACAAATGATGTAATTAATCTAACAACATTGTTTAAATCATATCTATCATATTCAAAAGTTACTTCTTTAACTAATTTATTATATTTAGATACTAACCATTTATCTATTAATTCAAGCTTATCATATTTAACATCACATTTTGAAATATCAATTCCATCGATGTTAGCATATGTTTGGAAGAATGAATAAGTATTCTTAAATGGATTAAAGAATTTACTATGAACTTCCTTAATTCCTTCTGAATCATATCTAAGTGGTGTCCATACAGGTGATGCATAGAACATATACCATCTAACATTATCAGCACCAAATGTTTCAATCTCTTTAACAGGATCTACAATGTTACCAGTTGACTTAGACATTTTCTTTCCGTTTCCATCAAGTACCATATCATTTACTACAACATTTTTGAAACATGATTCACCAGATATAATAGTTGAAATAACTAATAATACATAGAACCATCCTCTTGTTTGATCTAATCCTTCAGCAATAAAATCAGCTGGGAATTGAGATTCAAATAATTCTTTATTTTCAAATGGATAATGGAATTGAGCATAAGGCATTGAGCCTGAGTCAAACCAAACATCTAATACATCTTCTACTCTTGTAAGAATATCTCCTGTTTCAGGTGATTTAATATGAATGTTATCAATATAAGGTCTATGTAATTCAAGATTCATAACATCTACATCTTCAACTGCTAATTCTTGAAGTTCTTCTCTAGAACCTACACAGTATAATTCACCTGTTTCATCATTTTTCCAAATTGGAAGTGGGCATCCCCAGTAACGTGATCTTGAAATACCCCAGTCGATCATATTATCTAACCAGTTAGCAAATCTTTTTTCACCAACATAATCAGGATACCAATTAATCTTTTTATTTGCGGCAATAATCTTATCTTTATATTTAGTAGTAGCAACATACCAAGCTGGTTTTGGATAACTTATTAATGCTGATTTACATCTCCAACAATGTGGATAATCGTGTGTCAATTTAATCTTTTTAAATAATTTATCGTTTTCTTTTAAATATTTAATTATTTCAATTTCTAGTTCAGGATCAGTTACAAGTCTACCTTCCCATGGTCCTTCAGTATAGCATCCATCTGGTCCAACTGGATTAACAAATGCAATACCATTGTCCTTGCAAACTCTATTATCATCTGCACCATAAGCTGGAGCTTGATGAACAATACCTGTACCATCTGAATCAGTTACATAAGAATCAGCAAGTACTTCAAATGCTTTTCCTTCAACTTTTACAAATGGTAAGAATTGATCATATTTCCATCCAACTAAATCAGTACCTTTATAAGTTTCAAGAACTTTAACATCTTCACCTAAAACTGTTTCTACAAGTGTTTCACATAAGATAAATTTATATCCCATTGATTCAACTTTAACATATGTGTAATCTGGATTAACACATAAAGCAACGTTTGCCATCAAAGTCCAAGGAGTAGTTGTCCAAACAAGGAAATATACATCTTCATCAGACTTTTTGAATGGTAAGATAATTGAGTTAACTGGATCTTCTTGATATCCTTGTGCAACTTCATTTTGAGAAAGTTCAGTTCCACATCTAGGACAATACCAAAGAATCTTATTTCCATGATAAATTAAATCTTTTTTAAACATTTCTTTAATAATCCACCATTCAGATTCAATGAATTCATTTGAACATGTTACATATGGATTTTCACAGTCAATGAATTGTCCCATCATATCAGTTACTTTATTAACTTCATCAATATTTAATGCAGTATTTTTATTACATTCCTTACAAAAGTTTTCTACACCAAATTTTTCAATATCTTGTTTTCCATTGAATCCTAATTTCTTTTCAACGTTAACTTCAATTGGAAGACCATGAGTATCTAATCCGATTTTTCTTAAAACTCTATAACCTTGCATTGTTTTATATTTAGTAAATGAATCCTTAATAGCTTTAGCTAATACATGGTGAATACCAGGTTTTGCATTTGCATAGATAGGTCCATCATAGAAAACGAAATCTTTTTTACCTTCTCTATTTTCAATTGATTTTTCAAATATCTTTTTCTTCTTCCAATTTTTCAAGATATCACTTTCAACTTTATTTACTTCTCTTTTATCTAATTCTTTAAAACTCATATTTATTCCTCCTAAAATGTTAATGTTTTCATATGTTTAATATCTTCTATTCCATATGATGAATATATACTTTCAACATCTAATGTTGTGATTTCATCTCTACTTATTCCAAGTTTATCTAATGTTTTATATACTTCTTCTTCAGACTTTCCTTCTATTTCCATATACTCAGGAATTAATGGCCAACTGTCTAAATCAACTTCAACACCATCTAAGTTATATTGTAATCTTTTATTTTGTTGAAAACTTCTACTAACATATCCTAGTTCATTTAATATCTTATCCATAATTTCAAATGAATCAACTTCTACTTCTAATTCTTTTGTACCATCTATAGTTTTAGCATTAATATCTTTAATTGTTAAAGTTGTCTTTTTACCATTTGATCTAAGTCTAATCCATTTATTTTCACATACTGGATTTAAATCATATACTTTTCTTTCTTGTAATGCATCAAATACCTTTGTTGCACCAAGACTTTCTAGTTTTTCAACCATTTCATCATGATTTATTTCTAATACTCTAACTTCAAATTCTGTTTTCATGATAATTCCTCCAATAAAAAAACTCATAAATCTAGGAACGAGATAACCCGTGGTACCATCCTAGTTCATGAGTATTCATGCACTTAATTACTCTTAACGCGAGATAACGTATTAAGCTTATCACCTAATCACATCAGAAGTGATCTATATGTAATACCATTTATTTATCTTTCACCTATTTGATAAACTCTCTAAAAACTTTAATTACATACCGTCTTCATCAATTGCTTTACGAGTTCTATTATAACACTTATAGTTCAAATTGCAAATTATTAATTATTTGTTTTTGATTTTTTTATACAATAAATAACTGTTCTAATTATTGTTTTCATCCTATTTATCCTTGTTTGAATCCTCTAAATTAATTGGATTAAATAATACTAAGTCTTCATTGTTATTAGCAGGTTTACTTTTTGTTTTTAACATAGGCATTTCATCTTCAACATCATTTATTACTTTTGGTTTTGATGGATTATTAAACACCTTTTTATCTTCTTCTGTAACATTAGATGCTTTTTCAACTTGTTGATTTATTATTTTATTAGTATCGCCTTTTTTAGCATTTGTTTCATCAGTTATTTCAGTAAATTCTTCAATTGCAGATGAGAAATCTGCTTTTACTCTTTTTTTCATTTCAAATGCATCTACAAGATTTTGTAAATCATCATGGTTATCTAATGTATCATCGCTTGTTTTAGATACATTATCTTTAAATGGATCAAATCCTTCATATTTTTGTTCTTCTTTTCTTGGAGGTTCTTTCTCAAGTTCAAGTTTTTTAACTGATTTTGCAATTTTGTGATTTCTTTTAATTTGTCTTCTCATCTTATTATCTTTGCTTTCAGTTCTTGAAATTGTTGGCATAAATATAAATATTATGAATAAGAATAAAACTATAAATCCAAAGCAAATAAATACTATATTATCTTCCATCCATAGTCTAAATTTAATACTATCATTGTAATCTTTAGGAATGATAGTTAATTCTAACGGTTTATCTCTTTTTACAATGATGTATTTTCCTGTATCTCTGTATTTAAATTCTTCACCATAAGCAACTATGTCTTTTACTGTTATATATGCACTTTTACCAACTTTATAATTATCTTTCATTTTAAAAACTAATAAAAGATATTTAGTATCATCATATATACTTGGAGATTCACATGTGTAATTACTTACGATGTCATTTCCATCCATTTGAGATGATTTATCAACCATTTCAAAATCCTCTTGGCAAATTGCATCTTTTAATTCAATATATTTATTATCATATATAACTGTTTGTTTTACTTTATATGCAGGTTCTCCATCAAATCCTAAAATTACATATATTTCTTTAGTATCAAAGTCATATTCAAAATCTAAAAGACTTGAAAATTCTGATGCTGCTGCATTTACATTTATAAAAGTAAAAATACAACACATAATTACAATTAAATAATTAATTATTTTTTTCATATATATCATTCCTATTCATAAGAATATTATTCATTAGTTAATTTTTTTTGTTGATTTAGTTGTTGTTGTGCCATGATAATTAATTTGTTCAAATCCATGTCCTGTTCCATCTGATTCAGTACTTAATACAGTTCTTGATAAATCTTTTGTTGCTAATAAATCAAGAATATCAACTTTATGATCTGAATTATAATCATAACTCATTCTACATGAATCATTTACTAAACATTTTCTTAATCCATCTATATCAAATTGAGATTGATCAAATATACCATCGGCTTTAACTGAGTAAGTCACGATTGATAAACTTAATACTAACAATCCAATAAATGACATGATATTATTTCCATCATTTGGTTTTGTATTAAATGGATCAATACTTTGTGTTGGTTGTATTGAATCATTTGATGATGGAACTGTATTATCTTGAGTGCCTGAAAAAATAGATGCCATGCTACTATCTTGTGATGTTTTTTCTTTTGGTATTTCCATTTCTTGAACTTCTTTAGTCTTAGGCATTTCCATTTCACTTTGGGTAATTATACTTCCAAATGCAATGTCTTGATTACTTTGAACTTCTTTTGGTTGTTCTGGTATTGCTTGAGTAGTCATTTCTGATTGAATTGTTGATTGTGATTCAATTATTTCTGGCTTATGTTCTAAAGGATTAAATAATTGATTTGGATCTTGTTGTTGAACTTCAGGTTGAACTACTGGTTCTGGTTGTTCTTGGACAACTGGTTGCGCTTGAACAACTGGTTGTTCTGGTATTACAGGTTGTACATTAGGAGTTGGATTAACTACTTGTGGATTCATCAATTCTTCTTTTGATACAGCAGCTGTCTTACCTTTCTTTAATAAAGATACTCTTTTTAATAATTGTAATAATATTATTAATACAATAATGACAATTATTGCAATTATTAAAACAAATAAATTCTTTCTAAAGAATAATTCCATCTTTGTTGAACTATTTAATTCTTTATATCTATATTCTATATTTCCTTCACTTATTCTATGTAAATATAAATTACTATCTTTTGAAGTATATATTTTTTTATCAGTACCTACACCTTGTATATTTGTTACTTCTATATCAGTTTCAGCACCTTTTTTCATTTTACCTGTTGTATTAAATGTTAATTGTGCATAGTTATATGAATCAAATGCATAGTCTGAGTCAGCTAATACTGTGATAGTTTTGTAAAAACCATCCACAACTGGTTCACTTACTGTAACATTAAAATATTCACCTGCTGTTACTGAATCAAATTCTACATATCTTGAATCATATTTTAGTTTTTGCATTACAATCATATTTTCATCAGCAAAGAATCCTAAAATAAGATTAAACTGGTTTTCAGTAATATCATTTGGTACTTCTATTGATGAAGAAAAAGATGAATCAGCATTTACTGATGTACATACAAATAACGAAATAATAATTAATATTATAATTCTTAAATGCCTTTTCATATTATTCTCCTTCTATTAAATTAATACTTTCATTGTTCTAATCATTTGGCATGTATAACCTAATTCATTATCATACCAAGCAACTACTTTATATAAATTTTTACCATCTTCACTTGATACTTTACTAGTTAGTAATCCATCAACTAAAGATCCACATTTTTCACCAATAACATCACATGATGCAATTGGATCCATAGTAAATTTTAATGTTTTATTTTGTGATTTTTCTAATGCTTCATTGATTTCTTCAACTGTTACGTCTTTTGATAACTCAACAGTTAAATCTACAACTGAACCATCAATTGTTGGAACTCTAAATGCCATGCCGTCTAATTTACCTGCAAGATTTGGCATAACCTTACCGATTGCAGATGCAGCTCCTGTTGTTGCAGGAATGATGTTAGCCATAGCACTTCTTCCACGTCTAGAGTATGCACCTTTTTTATGAGCAATATCTAGAGTTGTTTGATCATTTGTTGTAGCATGAATTGTAGTCATATATCCTTTAACTACGCCAAATTTTTTATCTAATACATTTAAAACTGGAGCTAAACAATTAGTTGTACATGAAGCTGAAGAAATAATTGGTTCAGTTCCATTTAATGTTTGATGATTAACATTGTAAACTATAGTCTTGCAATCACCTTTAGCTGGTGCTGATATAATTACATGTTTTGCACCTGCTTTAATATGTGCATATGCATCATCAACATTTGTATAATGTCCTGTACATTCAAGTACAACATCAATTTTTTCTTCATTCCATGGAAGTTTAGAAGCATCCATTTCTTTATATACTCTTATCTTTCTTCCATTTAAGATTATATGTTCATCATCATATGATATTTTAGATGCATTAAACATTCTAAAGTTTGAATCATATTTAAGTAAAAAATATAAATCTTCTACAGTAGTTAAATCATTTATTGCAACTACTTCTAATTCTTTATCATCAATTAACTCTCTAAAAGCTAATCTTCCAATTCTACCAAATCCATTTATTGCTATTCTTTTTTTCATATTATTCTCCTTCTTCAAAAGCACTTCCACCTATAAATTCTCTTAATAGGTTTGTATTATTTACATATTCACTTGTTATAGGATAAAAAATTCTTAAACTATCTAGTAATCTTCTTGCATCATAGTAAAAATCAGAATCAATTGGAACACTTTGTAAAAGTGGTTCTACATATACTTTTAAAATACCTAATTCATATATATAAGCAGTGTTTAAAATTGCATCAGATTGATCTGTATAAGGGAATATCCATTTTTCTTCTCCTGCTCTTACTGAATCCCATGTAGCAAGACTTGCTTCTACACTTCTTCCTCTTGTTCTAAAGTCTCTTACTATTCTTCTTAATAATCTATTATCAGTTGTTGATATGTAGTTATGTCTATCAACTGATATAGGTGTTAAAGGTGAAATATAAACTCTGAATGTTTGATCCTTTAAGTCTTTTAATACTTCTGGATTTAATGCATGTAATCCTTCAATAACTAAAACAGTTTTATCATCTATTTTAATTGGATCATGATTCCATTCCTTTTCACCAGTTAAGAAATTATATGTAGGAAGTTTTACTTCTTCTCCATTTAATAATTTTTGAATATCAGCTTGGAACATATTTAAATCAACTGCTTGAAGACATTCATAATCACGTTTACCATCTTCTCCAACTGGAGTTTCATCACGATTTTTAAAATAATCATCCATGCTTATAGGTAACGCTTTAACTCCTTGACTCTCAAAGAATAAACTCATCTTTTTAGATGTTGTTGTCTTACCTGATGATGAAGGTCCACCTATAAGAATAATCTTTTTCTTTTCATCTATTATTTGAGTACAAATACGTAACATATTTGCATCTATTGCCCAGTCATTTTTAGCAACAAAATCTTTAGCTTTACCTTGAGAAACAATCTTATTTAAATCACATACATATTTAACACCAATTTTATCTAACCATTCCTCATATTTTTTGAATGAATCATATATCTTAGTTCTAAATGTAAATGTTAAATCTCCTTCTTTAGGATAAATAAGAATAATATTATTTTCACTTACAAAGTAAATATCAAATTCTTTTAATTGTCCTGTACTCTCTGGTAAAAAATGAGAGAACCAATAATTATACTTTCCATCTAATTCATGCATAGAAACACTTACATTAGGAACCGCTAATGCATTACAGGCTTTTTCTGTAAGTCCATGAGCTTCATAAAATTCTACTGCATCTTCTTTAGATATTAATTTTTTTCTAAATGGTAAATCTTTTTCAACTAAATCAGTCATGTATTTTTTGATGTCCGCTACATCAGTAAAACCAATAGTTTTTTCAGCTACAATAGTTGCTGACATACCATGGTCTAATGCATGTTGAAAATATATTTCTCCATTGTAAAGATCTTTTATTGCATTGTAAAGCATAAATTTTAATCCTGCTTGATATACTTTTGTCTTCATTGTCTATTCCCCTATTCTCTAAATTATTATATCAAGAGAATGTCAAAATAAAAAGATATTAACACTTAATTAATATCTACTTTACTTTTACTTACATGTACTAATTCGTTAATCTTTCTAAAATGATGATTAATACCTGACTTAGTAATTGACATATCTGTTTCTAGAGAAATAATATCAGCAAGTTCACTCATTGTACTTTCAGGATATTTTTTTCTATATTCTATAACTAATCTTGTCTTTTCATCTAATAAATCTATTAAATCAGATTCTTCTAAGTACTCTATGTTTTTTAGTTGCTCATTACATGTTTTTAAAGATTTTTCTACATTAGCTTGCTCACAGTTATTTAATCTATTAACCATATTCTTATGATCACGATATATTCTAATATCTTCATAGTAGAATAAAGAATTATTGGCACCTAACATCTTAATAAAATCACTTATCTCTTCACTAGATTTTAGATATACCATATATCCTTTTTCTCTTTTAATTACTTTACCATTTAATCCTAATGATATAAGTAAATTAGTTACTAAATATGATAATTGTTCATCTTTAATAATAAATTCTAAATGATATTTAGATGTAGATGGATCATTTACAGATCCACATGCCATGAATACTCCTTTTAAGAATCCATATTTTTCTTCTTCTGAATATTCTTTAATATGTTTTATTATTTCATCCATATCAGCTTTAATAATATCAGTTTTTTCAATTATCTCTAAAATATAAAATGTTTTAATTTTAAATTTCTTTTGTAATCTTACAGTTAGTTTAACATTGATACCATATATTCTTTTTATTAAAGAGAATACTCTTCTAGCTACTGAATTATTTTCTACACTTACTACTATTCTATTATTAATAAAATCAGAGTTAAATATTAAATATGAAAGTAATTCAGAAATAGATTCTAATTTATTAGTTTCTATTTTGGATACTTCATCTTTAACTTTAGTTGTAAATGATATCATATTATCACCTCCAATTACTTAATTAGTTGTTGTATTTTTTCTTTTTCAATTTTCACTTCTTCTGGATCAATTGGTAAACCATATTGAGCACGATATTCAACAGGATACAATTCTTCTGCTCTTTTTAAACATTCATATTTATCAATATCATACCAAGGAAATATTAATAATTCATCTGAATATCCTAATTCTTTGCAATACTTTACAAATGGAGAAAAATTATATTCGCTTAATCTATAATAATCTTTATATAGACAATATTTTTTCATTTTATATAAATTATTAATTATTTCTTGGTCAGCTTCCATAGCAATTAAATTAGTTAAAATATAATCAATAGATTTACTTTGTGCCAACCTTTCAGCAGGTGCACAATAATAACCATATAAATCATATGTATCATTTAATTTAGTTATTAATTCATTATTTTTTTTAAATGTTTCATCTTTACTTTCTTGTTCTTTTATCCATTTTCTTTTCTTGGCTAATGGATTACTTGTATATTGGCTATTATATTTTAATTCATCGAATCTTTTTGATAATCTTAACATTTGTGCTTCCATAGTGTTTTCTGTATTCATGATTCTATTTTGATCACCATGAAATATTTCATGCAATGTTAATTGTGAAACAATTACTTTTTTATGCATAGGTGTTTTTATTTTATTATTGATTAAAAAGAAACATAATTGAATTCTATCAAAAAATATTTTTTTTAAATCATCTAAATAATACGCTGCCTTATCATTACCAAATATTAAAAATTTAGACTCTTTATCTAAGACATACTCATCTAAATTAAGCATATCTATATAATGATCTATAAGCTCGTAAATAAATTTTTCATTATAATTTTTATATTTTTTTAGTAAATCAATTAAAAACTCATCCATATAAATCCCCTAACTTAGTTTTCTATAATAGTTTTTATTTATTTCTTCTTTTGAAATTGGTAATCCTAATGCTAATCTATCTTCAAAGCTATATAACTCTCTAGATTTTTCATAACATACTTCTTTATCTTTATCATACCAATCAAATTGACTTAATTGTCTATCATATTTAAGTGCAGTTAAATATTTTACTGTTGGACTCGCATATTCAGAGTCAATGCTTAAATATGCATTAAAGTTTGAATGTAAATTATTTAATTCTATTTTTCTAAATACATCATAAGGAATACCTGAATTATTTAATGCTTTTAATAATCTACCATATGATTTATATTGAGCTAATCTTTCTTCTGGTGCTGCTATATAAGTATCTCTTATATAATAGTTTTTATTCTTTAATATTACTCTTCTTAAATTAATTAAATACATTAAATTTAAATAATTAAGATAAGTTATTATTCTGCTTTTAGAATCACGTTTATTTAAGAAATCACGTTCATCTCTAGTCATAGAATATTTTAATATTTGTGCTTCAATAGTATCAGATGTATAAATTAATTTATTTTGAGATGCATGTTCTAATTCATGTAATAATATTTGAATCAAATAAAGATTTTTATAAAGAATACTATCTCCTTTTTCTTCAATAAACTCTTTTAATTGAGATTTATATACTGTTATACTTTTTTCAAGGTAATCATATACAGCAATATATTTTTCTCCTGGATTATTTAAAAATTTTATATTAATATTTTGAACCCAATCATTTAATTCATAGTAATTAATTGCAACTTTTAAGAATGATTCAATAAAGTTAGTATCATATAACTTATTATTATACTTTGTTAATAACTCCCTTATAAATTCTTCCATTTAAATCACATGCTTTCTTAAACATTAAAAATCCCTTTTATTAGGGATTTATTTTACCATATTTACTTATTAAAGTCTAATAAACACAAAAAAACACATTACTTGAAAGTAATGTATTTTTTATTATAATCTTCTAAAAGTAGAATACTTACCAGTTGCTAATATAATAGCACCAGCCAATAAGATAATTGATAATATAGCTAATCCATAGTGATCAAATATTCCTGTTTTAGGATTATCAACAACTTGATTAGTTTTATTAGTCTTACCTTCTTCAGTATCAGTTGCTGTTTTAGTAAATTCAGCTTTAAGATTAATACTGTAATAATTGCCTTCTTGACCAAGAACAACTGTTGAAGTTCCTTCTGATAAAACAACTAAATAATTTCCATCTACAGCAAGCATATTATCGTTTTCTATAGTCACACTTATATCACCTACTGAAGTTGTACTTGTATTTTCAATAAGTATTGGCTTAGTAACTAATCCTTCATTTGATAAGTTATTATTTAATATTTGATTTTTAGCGATACCTAGTAAATCAGATATTAATATTTTATCTACAATTGTATAATCCACCTTTGAAGAATCGTGATTAACATTTGATACTGTTACTTCAATAGAATATTTATCATAAATAATTTGTGTAGTTCCTTTAGATTTAGGAACAATCTTATTATCTATTATTTCTAAAATTTCAGGATCTTTTACTTCAAAATTATTTAAAGTAATTCCATCTGCTTTATCACCAAATATTTCATTAAATATATTTGAATCCATATCTGAATTTATAGTAATTGCTCCAACTTCATCAAAAGGAACTTTATTTACTACATTTACAACAAATGTATATGTAAGTTTATTTGTTCCATTTGGTGCTACATTTTCTATTTCAACAGTAATGGAATCTTTATCAGCAGGAACTGTTACCTTTTTAGTTACTTCTTCACCTGTTGCTTCTTTCTTATATGTAATATCAAATTCTCTCTTATCTGTTGAGATAACATAATTTTGAACACTTGGATCAAATGTTGGTGATATTAATATTCCAACTGGAGTTTTTAAGTTAGTAGTTCTAGCATTGTCAGATTTAGCTTGATTAATATTTACTGTATATGTTTTAGTTGTTGTTCCATCTTCTGCTGTTACAACTAAGTTAGCTACTGTTAAATCTCCAACTACTTTTATATTACCTGTACCTGTTACTCTTGCCTTTTCATCTTTTGTTGTTGCACTTATTGAAACATTTGCAGTTCCATGTGGTACATTAACTGAATAGATTTCAGTTGATGAATTAAATGATGGACTTAAGCTATATCCAGTTACACTTAATGAACTTAATGTTGCATCTGTTGCTTTAGTTCTTGTTACATTAATTGTATAGTCTTTAGTTGTTGTTCCATCTTCTGCTGTTACTCTAACAGTAATAGTATATGTATCACCTGTTAAAGTTACTAATCCTTTACCTGTTACACTTGCATATTGATATGTAGTTTCAGCGTTTATTGAAACATTTGATATACGATATGGTACTGTTGCTGTATAACTTGTTACATCCTTATTAAATGATGGACTAATTTGGTATCCACTTATAGATAAAGATTTTAAAGTTGCATCTGTACTTTTAACTCTTGATATTTTTATTGTATATGTCTTTTTAATTCCAGATTGAGATGTAACAACTACATTGTGATTTGTATCAACATTAGTTAATGTTACACTTCCTTTTCCTTGAAGTGTCGCTAAATTACTTGTAGATGTTGCATCAACTACAACCGATTCAGTTGTATACGGAACTATTACTGTATATGAAAGTGTATCTTTGTTAAATGTTGGACTAAGTGTATATCCTGTTACACTTAACGCACTTAATGTTGCATCTGTATCTTTAACTCTATTAACAGTTAAATAATAATCTTTTTCTGTTTTATCTTGAGCTGTTACTGTAATCTTAAATCTTGTTGATTCTTCAGTTAATGTTTTAGCACCTTTTCCTGAAACACTTGCAACTGTACTATTTGCTTCAGCATTTATTGTAACTGATGTTGTTAAATATGGAATATTAACTGAATACTCAGTTGTTAATGGACTAAATGTTTCATTTAATGTATATCCTGTTATTCCTAAACTCTTTAATGTTGCATCATTGTTAGCTGCTCTTGTTATAGTAATTTTATAATCTTTCTTAGTTGTTCCATTTGGAGCTGTTACTGAAATTGTTATAAGATTACTTCCAACTGACAAATTATATTCTTTTGAAGTAGATGAATTATCGAATTCTTTAACACTTGTAACTGTCACTTTGCTTATTTCATTTCCAACTGATGCCGTATAGTCAGTTGTATTTGCATTGAATGCAGGACTTAATGTTCCTGCACTTAAAGTTATACTCTTTAGGTTTGCATTGCTTGAAAGTGCTCTTGTTATTTTTATTGTATAAGTCTTTTTAGTAACTCCATCCTCTGCAGTTACAGTTGTTGACCATGTATTTAAACCATAGTTTAAAGATACATCCTCACTTGATGATGAATTATCAAATTCTCTAGTAAATGATACTTTGGTACCTGTTACATTTTCACCTACATTAGCTGTATATGTTAATACATCTTTATTAAATGTTTCATTTAAAGTTGCATTTGATAATGTTAAACTCTTTAGGTTTGCATTACTTGATTTTGCACGATTTATTGTAATTGTATATGTCTTCTTGGTTGTTCCATTTGGTGCTGTTACTGTAAGTGACCATACGGCTTGGAAACCATCGATAACTTTAGATTCGTGATCTTCATCACCTGATGCATCTATTTTATAGTTAATTGTTACTTGATTAACATCGTTAGCGACATTTACTGTATAATCAGTTGTATTTGTATTAAATGCTGGACTTAATGTGTGTCCTGTTACACTTAAACTAGCTAAACTTGCATTACTTGATAACGCTCTTGTTATTTTTATTTTATATGTTTTCTTGGTTGTTCCATTTGGTGCTGTTATTGTAACTGACCATGTATTTAAACCTGGACTTAAATCTACATTTTCAGACAATGATGAGTTATCAAATTCTTTTACATATGTTACTTTTGTACTTGTAACATTCTCACCTACATTTGCTGTATATGTTAATACATCTTTATTAAATGTTTCATTTAATGTAGCATTTGATAATGATAAACCACTTAGGTTTGCATTACTTGAAAGTGCTCTTGTTATTTTTATTGTATACGTCTTTTTAGTAGTTCCATCTTCTGCTGTTATTGTAACTGACCATGTATTTAAACCATAGCTTAAAGAAACATCCTCACTTGATGATGAATTATCAAATTCTCTAGTAAATGATACTTTTGTACCTGTTACATTTTCACCTACATTTGCTGTATACGTTAATACATCTTTATTAAATGATTCATTTAATGTAGCATTTGATAATGTTAAACTACTTAGGTTTGCATTACTTGATTTTGCACGGTTAATTGTGATTGTATATGTTTTCTTGGTTGTTCCATCTGGAGCAGTAATTGTCTTTGACCATGTTGTTTTAGTTCCAGTTAATAATACTGCTTCATTTTCAGGTGTTCCAACTGTATCGATTGTATAGTTAACTGTTACTTGCTTAACATCACTTGCTACATTTACTGTATAATCAGTTGTATTTGCATCAAAAGTTGGACTTAATGTTTGACCTGCAACACTTAATGCACTTAAGTTAGCATTAGTTTCGTTTGATCTATTAATAGTAACTTTATATGTTGTATAATTTCCAAATTCCGAATAAACATTTCTTTCCCAAACATTTTCACCAATATGTAATGGAACTGTCGCCATAATTGGATGATGTCCAACAGATGTTTCTCCATATATTTCTATACTAGTAACATCAGAAGGTACTTCAACTGTATAATTTGTCGTACTTGAACTAAATCTAGGTGTTAATGTTCCTTCAGATACCGTTAATGAATCTAAAGTACTATCAGTAGATACTTTTTCAAAATTGACTTTATAAGTTTTGCTTGCTGAACCATTTGTTGATGTTACAGTATGAGTCCATGTTGTTGTGGTATTGTCTTCATCCAATTGAATTGTACCTGGACCAAAACCTCCATTTCCATATTGAAAGGTTGTATTTAATTTTTGACTCTTACAATTTTGTGGTACTTTAGCATTATAAGTTAATGTATCTGGATAAAAATTAGGTTCTAAAGTTATTTCAACACCAGATGATGAAGAAGATCCATAGCCGTATGTTGGAAAACAAGAAATCCAAACCCAATAAATATCTGCAGTACTATTTTCATCTGCATATGAAAAATAGAAATAATAAGTCTCTTGTTGTGTTCCATCTTGAGATGTAACATATGCAGTAACTTTTGTTACATTTTCTGTTCCTGGATTCCAATCAATTGAGGTAGTAGTTTCAGCAGGTTTTGTGGTTGTACCCACTTGTTTTTCCAATTTTACTGTGGCACCTCTAAAGGATGGTGTAACATAAAAGTTAACTTCATCATCCCAATTATATATTCTTATTCTATATGAACTATAATCTTTATTAAATTTTTCTTCATATGCTCTTCCATTTTGTAAACGATAATACGATAAAGTAGCATCATCACATCCAACATTAACTGTTATAAGATATGATTGTCTAGATCCACTTTCTGAAGTAACCTTGACGGTTAATCTATTTGAATTTGTATTTTTATCTAATTCAATCTCACCTAATCCCTCAACTGTTGCTTCTGAATCTGTTGCTGCTCCTGTTACAGTTACTTTAGTTGTTCCTGTTGGAACATTAACTGTATAATTTGTTGTTGTAGAACTAAATGCTGGACTTAAACTATATCCTGCCACACCTAAAGAGCTTAATGTATTATCATTCGATTTATTTCTTGTAATTGTTATTTTATAAGTTCTTGTAGAACCATCAGAAGAAGTTACAACTATATTTTGAACTGGTCTATCTTCCTCTAATGTAATTTCACCTTTTCCACTTACTTGAGATGTAGAGCTATATGCTTCTGCATTTATTTTTATTTTCTTATTTCTATATGGTATTGTAACCGTATAATTAAATGTGTCACGATCAAATGTAGGTGAAATTTGATATCCATCAATACTTAAATTTTTCAAATATGTATCGTTTGCTTGACTCTTTTTTGTTATTGTAATTTTATATAATTCACTGTTACCAAATTCAGAATAAACTGTCTTCTCCCAAACATTTTCTCCATCATTTAAATCAAATTTTTCAGTTTGAACTTCACCACTAACTGTTCTTTTATAAGAAATATTAACACTTGAAACAGTAGAAGGTACTGTTGCAGTATAATATGATTGAGGATAACCTGCACTAGTTAGTTTTCCATCTGAAATAGATAAGCCATATAAAGTTGTACTTATTGATTCTTTAGTAAAAAAGATTGTATATGTTTGACTATTAGTACCATCTTTAGATGTTACAGTATTATTCCATTCAGTTGTTTTATTATCTTCATCTAAATAAATATAATTTGGACCATTTAATCCATTACCATATTGAATAGTAGAAGTTATTCTTTGACTTTTACAATTATCTGGTACTTTTGCAGTATATGCTAATGTATCAGGTGAAAAAGTTGGAGATACTTCTATTCTAGCAGGAGTAGATTCATATTCTCCATATGTTGTATAGCATTGTAAAGACATATATTGAATATCAGCTGTGCTATTTGCATCCCTATAATCGAATCTAAATACATAATTTAGTGTTTTTGATTTGTCTTGAGAAGTTGCTTGTACTTCTATTTTAGAGACCGGAGTTGTTGTTGGATTCCACTCAAGTGAATCATTATCAGATAATAAAGTCGCACTTCCTGTACCTACAGTTCTATATATTTTAAAAGTGGTATTTGAATTACTTTTAATTAACACTAATGATACTGTTGTATTAGTATTATAAACTTTTACACTATAATAAAAATCATCAGGAGAAAATTTTTTCATATAATGTCTTCCACTATCAAGTTGTACTTGAGCAAATGATATTGTTGCATCAGATGGATCTGATGAATTTGAATATATACCATCATATTTATCTTTATTCGAAAGCCCTATTATTGTACTAATAAAATTATTATTTGGTTTTATTGATATATATCCACATATGATTGCACCTATAATCATTAAAGTGCATAAAAGAAGCTTTATATTTTTTTTCATATTCACTCTCTCCCTATTATTTTAATTATAACTAATTATGAAAAATAATTCTATATTTAGGGAGTTTATTAGCTTTTAACTTATCTCTTTTTACACATATTATTGTAAAATTAGACAATAAAAAAATCCTATAAAAAGGATTTTTTATTTACTTAAATTTAATTTTAAATATAAGTTTCTTTCTTTTAATTCAGCATCTTCTTTTCCTATAATATGTACTTTAATATTTCTTAATTTATTGATTTTTAAAGTATCTTTATTAAATTCAATTGGAGATTCAATAAACTCAATTGGATATGTTTGTTTAGTATATTCTTTTCCATACCATGTGAATGTATATTCTAATCCATCAACATCTCCAGTTAATTCAATATCCTTAATGATTGCATCAATTGTTCCTTCGTTTTCAATACCTACAACAAAATCTAATACATCGTTTGCACCCATATTAGTTTTTATTTTTGTTTGCATATTAGGATCTGTTAAATTTGGATTATAATCATTAGTAATTGTACTTGTATCTAATACTCCATAGCTACCATTTTTAAAATGTACATTCCATTTTGCTATGGTTGTTTCAACTGTAGTTTTTGTATTAGCTAAACTATTAGAATACATCGCATATCCTACAGCACCACATACTACAAATACTCCTAATATAAATACCATGATATTTTGTACTCTTTTATTCATACTCTATCACCAATTATAATTTATCATAAAACACTGGAATTTTCCATATTTTTCTTATAATTCTTTAAATCTATTAGTTCTTCATATACGGATTTTATTGCTGTTTCAGATATTCCTAAATCTGTTAAAATAGCATAGGCATCATCCATTGAAATATTTAAGAAAGCATTTTTTGAGTTTAATATACTTTTTATTATGATTAATCTCTTTCTTTCATCATAAGAACTACTTTCAATTCTATCATTTACCATCTTTTGTAATTTATTATACATATAAGTTATCCTCCTCTGGAGTTTTACCGTCTACTACTTTTCTGTATTTTTCAATTTCTTCATACTCACCAGTTTCAAGTTTTAGCTTAGCTGATTCAGGATTTTTCTTAAATAATCCATTTGGTGGCATGAATAAATAATAAACATTGCTTTCAGGATTTTCTTTCATGCTTGTTGCATTTAAGATTAATAATCCACATGTTTCTTCACTTGAATGATTATAGATTATTTTATAATCAAAGTTATGATCTCTTTCACGATATGTGAATAGATTCTTTCTTAAAAGTAATACGTATGCTAAAGCATCAGCTCCATGAACTTTAGCTGTTTCTATTTTATCTAATAAAATACTTATTCTTGTTTTTAAACTAATAGTTACCTTAGGTGGATTTAGAGAATTATATTCTTTAATTAATGCATCTAAATCTACTTCTTCTTCAATAACCTCAGGTTCTACTTTTACTTCATCATCAACAATTACTTCTTCGTCATCTACATTGCCAAACATTTTACTAACTGACTTGAATTCTTCTTTAAAATCTTCCGTTGTTTGTTTATTTAAATTCATACATTTAATACCAGTTAATCTATCATTTTCTTCATGTCTAGCATTTAATAATAATAGATATTTACCTACTCTAAATTTAATTTTAAAGTTAGTTGGAGTTTCACTTAATATTTCATAGTTAACTTTAAATCTATTTAAAATATTAGCAAATGTTTTAGAGAATTCTTTTACTCCTTCTTGATGATGTTCATCAGTAAATAATTTAGGATTATATGAATATGTTTCATATAACATTATATATACATATAACACTCTTTCTAAATCATTTAATGTTTGAGGAACATTTTTAAGTATACGTTCTTTAATACTATTATTAACTAAAACATCATCAGATACTACATCTGTAGTAAGTAATTGATTAAATGCTTCTATATCAATTAATTCATTGTTTTGGAATGCTTGTATTCTAGATAATACTAAATCTTCTAATACATATAATTCTTTTAATTTATTCTTCTTAATGTAGTTTACTAAGATATAAACAAATTCTTCTTTTTTAACACCACCAAAAGAAGATTTACCATTTTCAAGGAAATCATTAAATTCTTCTACATCCATGTTTAAAAGATTAAATATACTTTCAGATGCAACTACACATTCATGATTATCGATCATCATGGAAATATCTTCACCTGCGTGATCATCAGCAAACCTAGCTAAAGACATTTTATAATTGATTTCACTTAGTCTTTTAATATGCACGGTATCTACAGGAATTAATCCTTCAACAACCATTTCATTTAATCCTAAGTAAATATCTTTTCTTTTTACTATAATATATTTAAATGCTTTATCCTTTTTAGTAATAAAATAGAATGAATCATCAGTTGATTTATTTAAGTATTTAATATAATAATCATATAAATCATCTTCAAATAAAATGTCATGTAAAAGAGCCTTATTCATTCTTTTACCAGTTGATAAGGCAAATACATCTTCATCATTGTATTCTTGGAATCTCTTTTTACTTATTAAATAAGGATCATGTCTTTCTATTTCTCTAAGCGATATCACATAAACCACCTCTTATAATAATATTATAAACCAAGATGTATAATTTACATTTGCAATAACACTTGATTTACAAGATATTAGACATATAAAAAGAGCACTTATTTCAATGCTCTTGTCTTATTTAAAGGTTTTACTATTCCCAATTCTCTTTCTATTTGATTAACAGTTAAATTTTTATAATTCTTTATTATTCTTTTTATTGCTGAACATGCCATCTTATAACCGTATTCGTCCTCTAAATTGAAGTTTGCATGTCTTGTTAAGTATCTACCTATAGAATAATCTAAATCAGTTGTTATATTAATAATATCAAAGTAATTCTTTGCAATAAAAGTTTCAATTAAATCATTCATTAATCTTTCTTCATCAGTTTGAGTGCTCTTTTCCATGATTTCAATCATTTTTTCAGGAACATCTACTTTACCAAGTAATAGTTTAAAAGTTTTATTTGTTTCATCTATATAATTTCTAGTTATTCTTCTCATATCCTCTTTAGTGACTTTTCCTTCATTTAAGTATGTTCCTAAAATTTCTAATTCATATGTAGCCATGCCAATTGAATCGGCATTTCTAAAGTCTAATACTTCATCTATTGAAGAAGCATACCCTTTTTTTACTAAAAATTGAGCTGCTAAATTTTCCATATACTCTGCTGGAAATTCAACTAATAAATAATCTTGTGAATTGTAATACTCAACTAAGTAATGCGCAAATTCATGAATTATTTTAATAAAATCCGATGTATTTCCTGAATATCCAACATTTATTTCATTTTTTATTGGATCATAAAGTCCACGTAATTTATCTATTTCATAAGGACGTTGTTCTATATGTACTTTATCTTGATTATATAAATCAGCATATAAATTACCAAATTCTTCCGAACTATCTAATTCTACTAAGAATTCATTTATTAAGCTTTGTAATTCTTTAACTGATATAATTTTAAAAAATTGTTTTCTTTGTTTTTTATCCATTGAATATGAATAATTATCATTTATCATGTTTATTATTTCATTAAAGTTATCAACATAGTAATCATCAAGATCTTCTTTAATAAGTTTTAATAAATAGTTTAATGTTTCAATTTTATATTGTTTTAAACAATTAAATACTTCACCAAACGTTACATCTGGTTTATCAGAAAAATGCATTTTAACAAAGTTTTTATATTCATTTGATGCTTTGATTTCATTTACAATTTGATCACTTGTTTTATCAACAACTTCATTTATTACATCTTTATCTCTTTCACCATAATCAACATAGCAAGTTTCTTCTACATATCTTTGATGTTCAATTATAAAATACATTCTTAATAAGAGTTTAATATTACTTTCCATGATTATCACCACATAGTTCCATATTATATAATAAAATCAATAAAAAAACCAACTATAATAGTTGGTTTAGTTTAATTAAACTAATTCTAGTTTAACTGTTAAAGCATCGTCTCCGATTCTTTCTTTTAATTTTATGATTCTTGTATATCCGCCATTTCTTTCAGCATAACGAGGAGCTAATTCATTAAATATTTTATTAACTACTGCTTTATCGTTATGAAGGAAAGCAAGTGCTTTTCTTCTTGCAACTAAAGATCCATCTTTTCCATAAGTAATCATTTTATCAACAAATTTTCTTACTTCTTTAGCTCTAGCTTCAGTAGTAACAACTGATTCATGCATGATTACATCTTTAGTAATTCCAGCTAACATACTTCTTCTAACTCTAGATTCTCTTGATAATTTTCTATACATTATATTGCCTCCTTACTTAATTTTTAATTAATCACGGAACTTTAGTCCCATTTCAGCAACCTTGTCTAGAACTTCTTTTAATGATTTCTTTCCAAGGTTTCTAAATTTAACAACTTCAGATTCTTTCTTATCTATTAAATCTTGCATTGTATCAATACCTGCTCTCTTTAAGCAATTGTAAGCTCTAACTGAGAAATCAATTTCTTCAATTGGAGTTTCTAATGTCTTAGTTATAGTATCAACTTTCTTTTCAGCCATGATACCAGTTATATCAGATATTTGATTTAAATCTGTTACAATATTTAAGTGTTCAATTAAAATTCTACTAGATAATGCCATGCATTCTTCTGGAGTAATTGAACCATTTGTTGTAACATACATTGTTAACTTATCGAAGTTTTCATTGTGACCAACTCTGGCACCAGTAACTTCAAAAGCAACTTTTTCAACTGGACTATAAAGTGAGTCAACTGGAATAACACCAACTTGTTCACCTTGTAATCTCTTGTTTTCTTTTGCGTCAACATATCCACGACCATTTTCAACAGTCATTTCCATGTCAATTTTTCCACCCTTAACTAAATTACAAATAACTAAATCAGGATTTACTATTTCTATATCTGCATCATGATCAATATCAGCTGCAGTAACAGCACCTTCAGATGAAGCAGATAATCTAATAATCTTCTTGTCTTCTGAATGATTTTTAACAACTAAACCTTTGATATTTAAGATGATATTCATTACATCTTCTCTAATACCATCAATTTTTTGGAATTCATGAAGAACTCCTTCAATTTTAACACTAGTAACAGCACTACCTGGCATACTAGATAACATTACTCTTCTTAATGCGTTTCCAATAGTTGTACCAAAACCTCTTTCTAAAGGTTCAAGTTCAAACTTTCCATAATTTTTAGTTTGATCATATTCAGTTATTTTATATTCTGGTTTTTCAAAATTCATATTTCAATCCTCACATTTCCTAAATATATTTACTTTATAATTTAATTATTAATTTCTTGGACGTTTTGGTGGTCTACATCCATTGTGTGGTACTGGAGTAACATCGTTGATTGCAGTAATTTCAAGACCAGCTGTTTGAAGTGAACGTATTGCAGTTTCTCTTCCTCCACCTAATCCTTTAACGAATACTTCAACTTTTACTACACCAGCAGTATCCATAGCAGCTTTAGCAGCAGCTTCAGCAGCTACACCAGCAGCATAAGGAGTCTTTCTTTTAGATCCTTTATAACCAATAGTTCCACTTGATGCCCAGCTTATTGTATTTCCGTTTACATCAGTAATAGTTACTAATGTATTGTTGTAAGATGTAGAAATATGAGCTTGAGCTTCAGGAATATTCTTTTTAACTTTTCTTTTTCTTCTATTATAAGCCATTTAAACTCTCCTACTTTCCTTCTTTTTTCTTATTAGCAACTACTTTACCTTTACCCTTACGAGTACGTGCGTTTCTTGAAGTTCTTTGTCCATGAACTGGAAGACCTTTTTTATGTCTGCTTCCTTGGTAAGAACCAATTTCCATTTTGTTCTTGATGTTCATTTGAACTTCTCTTCTAAGATCACCTTCAACTAAGTAGTTATCAATTTCAGTTCTGATTTTAGCTTCATCATCTAAAGTTAAATCTCTAACTTTCATTTCTGGATCTAATCCGCAAGCTTCAGCTATTTTCTTACCAGTACTTTGACCAATTCCGTAAATAGCAGTTAATCCTACGAATAAAGCTTTATCCTTTGGTAATTCGATATTCTTAATACGTGCCATATTTTCTCCTCCTAACCTTGTACTTGTTTATGTTTTGGATTTTCACAAATAATCATAACTTTACCATTTCTTTTTATAACTCTACATTTTGCACACATTTTTTTTACAGACGCTCTAACTTTCATAAAAAACCTCCATTTATTTCTATAATCTATATTTTATAATCCCATGTGTTAAATCAGTTGGTGAAAGTGCGATCAATACTCTATCACCTGCTAAAATACGAATCATGTTCATACGTATTTTACCAGAAACACGGGCTGTAATGATCATCTTGTTGTCTAACTCTACTCTATATAACTCATGAGTTACATCAAGTACAGTTCCTTCTACTTCAATTTTTTGCTCTTTTCCCATTTTCTACTCTCCTGTAAGAATTTCATATCCATCATCAGTTATTGCAACTGTATGCTCAAAGTGAGCTGATGGACTTCCATCTTCTGTAACTATTGTCCAATCATCATCAAGGATAGCAACATGTCTATCTCCTGCTGTCAACATTGGTTCAACAGCTATCACCATTCCTTTTTTTAATATCATTCCGCTTCCATATTTACCATAGTTAGGTACATAAGGATCTTCATGTACATCGTGTCCAACACCATGTCCAGTTAATTCTCTAACTACACCTAAACCATGTTTTTCAGCGTATTGTTGAATTCTTGCTGATAAATTTCCAAGTGGAACACCAGCTTTTAATTCTTTTAATCCTACATATAAGGATCTTTCTGTATGATGCAAAAGATGTTCTTTTTGTTTGTTTATTTTTCCAACTGGCCATGTTGTAGCCGAATCAGAAATATATCCGTCTAGTGTAACCATGATGTCGAAGGTAACAATATCTCCTTCTTGTAAAACACATTCATCACTACCAATACCATGAACTATTTCATCGTTTACAGATATACAGATATTTGCTGGAAAACCTTCATAACCTAATGATGAAGGAATTCCACCATGTTTTCTGATAAACTTGCCTGCTTCTTCATCTAAATACTTAGTTGTTAAACCAGGTTTTAAAATACTTCTTAAGTATTCGTGAGTCATGTGATTTATATGTCCAGATTTTTTAATTTTTTGAATTTCATCATCTGTATATATATTAATCACGATTAATCACTTCTTCTATTAGTTTAAATGTTTCTTCTGGAGTACCATTATTATTGATCTTATTAAGTAATCCTTTTTCTTCATAGTAATCTATTAAAGGTTGAGTATTACTTATATATGTTTCAAATCTATTTTTAAATGTACTCTCGTTATCATCACTTCTTGATTGAAGTGCTTCTCCGCAGTCATCACATATACCTTCAGTTTTAGGTTTTAAAACATCTTCGTATTTGTTATAACCACGTCCACATTTAGGACAAGTTATTCTTCCTAAAGCTCTCTTCATTGCTGTATCTACATCCATATCTAGATATAGAACTGCTTTGATATCCATCTCTAATTCAGTTAAAACTGAATCTAAAGTATGTGCTTGAGCTAAAGTTCTAGGATAACCATCTAATATATATCCTACATTAGTATCTTTCAAACTAAGTCTTTTCTTGAGTAATTCAGTAACGATTTCATCATCTACTAAATTACCACTCGACATGATTTCTTCTAATTTTATACCTAACTCAGTTTTACTTGCTACTTCGTTTCTAAGTAAGTCTCCTGTTGAAATGTGGATAAATCCATACTTATCAACAAGTAAACTACTTTGGGTTCCCTTACCTGCAGCAGGAGGAGCTATGAAAATAATGTTTTTCATTATCTTCTTCTCCTTCTTGCGCGAGTACCTTGATAGTTGTGTGAAACAACACTACTTTCAAGTTGTTTGTAAGTTTCTAGAGCAACACCAACTACGATTAGTAATCCTGTTCCTCCAAGAGTAACAGCACTTGTTAAACCAGATACTTTACTAAATATAATTGGAATAGCAGCTAATACAGCAAGGAATGTAGTTCCAACTAATGTTAATCTTGAAATTGTTCCTTTTAAGTATGCAGCTGTTTGACTTCCTGGAGTAATACCTGGAATGTAAGCTCTACTCTTGTCTAAGTTTTCACTCATCTCTTTAGGGTTAAGTTCCATTAATGTATAAACATAACCGAATGCAAAGATAAGTACCATATATAATATAAATCCTGTTACAGATGTATAAACTATATATTTATCAACAAATGCTGAAAATGCACTGTTTTTCATGAAGTTTGCAATTAGCGAAGGTACAGTTGTAATCGCACTTGCAAAGATAACAGGCATAACACTTGCTGAGTTTAATTTTAAAGGTAAATAAGATTGTTCTGAAGCATATGATGAACTTGTTCTTGTACTATGTTGAATTGGTATTCTTCTTTCAGATATTTCTGTATAAACAACACCAATTAATATTAGTAAATAAGCAATTATAAATGCTACAAATAAACTTATACCTAAAACATTTGAATATGTATCAGCCATAACTAATTGTTTGAAGGCAGAAATGAATGTATTTGGTAGTTCAGCGACTATACCAGCCATGATGAACAATGATACACCATTTCCTAAACCTTTCTTAGTTATTTGATCAGCTAGCCATAAAAGTAATGCAGTACCAGCAGTTAAGATTAATGTTGTCTTAAGTACTTCAATAGTTGAACCACCTAAGAATGCAACCGAATAAATATAACCTTGAATAAATCCAAAAAGAATACCAAGATATCTATTTATTTTATTGATCTTTTGTCTACCAGTAGCACCTTGATCTTTTAATTCTTTAAAGTATGGAATAATATCCATTTGTAATAATTGTGTTAGGATTGTTGCTGTAATGTAAGGCATTACACCTAAAGCAAATATTGAAAAAGTCTTTAAACTTCCACCACTCATTAAATTTAATAAATCTAAGAAACCTAATGAAGTTGTAATTTGCTTAGCACCTGGCACCATGACATTTAAGCCAAGACCATATATGGCTAGAATTACAAGGGTGAAATAAATTCTCTTTCTTAAATCCTTATTGTTTGGACTGAATAGTCCAGTAAGAGATTTGAACATTATTAAATCACCTCTGTAGTTCCACCTAGTTCTTCAATCTTTGTTACAGCTCTTGATGAGAATCTATGAGCTTTAACGTTTACCTTCTTTTCTAATTTACCATTAGCTAATACTTTGATACCAGCTAATTGTTTTTTAACGATTCCTAATTCTTTTAATAATTCAGGAGTAACTGTATCACCATCATTGAATTTATTTAAATCAGATAAATTAATTACTGCATATTTAGTTTCAAATCTAGCATTGTTAAATCCTCTCTTAGGAATTCTTCTATATAATGGAGATTGTCCACCTTCGAACCATGGTTTAATTGAAACACCACTTCTTGACTTTTGGCCTTTTTGACCATGTCCAGAAGTCTTTCCTAAACCTGTTCCAGTTCCACGTCCAACGATTTTTCTTCTCTTAGTCTCTGGAGATTTAATTAAACTATCTAATTTCATATTATAACTCCTCAACTTTCTTTCCTCTTAATTCAGCTATTTCTTCAGCTGTTCTTAATGATTGTAAAGCTTCTAATGTAGCT
>Ga0247610_10001679_pt1 | contig 27019 bp, 43 predicted proteins | sample 174DNAGHGhighgp2_FD_193483 | JGI IMG/M metagenome (GOLD analysis project Ga0247610, IMG submission 193483) | Sheep rumen microbial communities from Palmerston North, Manawatu-Wanganui, New Zealand - 1742 DNA GHGhigh gp2 | ecosystem: Host-associated > Mammals > Digestive system > Stomach > Rumen...
CGAAAGAACAATATCGAACTTGACGAACGGATCCGCGACGCGATTGTTTCGTCGGAGTGGAGAACAGACCGCCCCGGTCAAAAATCAAAATTATGATTTTGGGCTCAACGGTGCGATGGGGGCATTTATATAAAGGTCTTAAAAATTAGCTAAAGGGGTCATAGTAAGTTAGGATAACCTACAAATAAAGGCGTTTCGATTATGAAGGCGGCACAATGGCGAAAGAAGATTATAAAAGCGATGAAGGAGGTCGGGACTTATAACAAGTCATTCGATCAGGCCGTTGATGCGCTCGCCTATATTTTGGAAAAGCGCGATGACGCCCAGATATATTATGACGAACACGGCGGAAACCCGATCGTCATTCATACGAACAAAGGTGGCGCGGACAACCCGGACACGAATCCGGCCTTGAAACTGATCATGAATCTGAATTCGCAAGCGCTGACAATCTGGCGAGATCTCGGATTGACACCGGCCGGCCTGAAAAAGATCAACGATGACGCGATGAAAGAGAAGAACGTGTCATCACTCGAAAGCGTGTTATCTAAACTTGAAGAATGAAGGGTCAACAATATTTTGACATCGCGGTTAAATATGCTAAAGATGTTGCGGCCGGAAAGATCAGGCGAGGAAATAATCTTCGCGAATGCCGGCGGTTTTTGTATGACCTGAAACGAAAGAAAGATTTCGACATCCGGACAAAGGACGCCGATTTCGTTTGCGGATTCATCGAACAGTTTTTCGTCCATGAGAAAGGCGAGGATCTTTCCGGTCATCCGCTAAAAAATAAACCGTTGAAGCTGCAGCAATGGCAAATTTTTATCGTTGTTGCGCTTTTGTGCTTTTTTAAGAAGGGAACGGATGAGCGCAGATTCAAAGAGGCGTTCATTTTCGTTCCGAGAAAGTCGGGAAAATCGTTGTTCGTTTCCGCGCTTGCGCTTGCGCTCGGTTTCCTCGAAAGAAGATCCGGATCGACGATCTACATCACGGCCGCATCTTCGAAACAAAGTTGTGAAACCTTCGGAAAGATTCTTTATACATTGAGATATAGAAAGGTTGAAAAGGAATTCCGCATTCAGGATAATTCGTTTCATCATTCTATTTCGAAGATGTTCATTGATTCTTCCGGATCGCCTTCCGGGTCCTTGCATATTGAGGCGATGGCCGCGAATCCTGATCTTCAGGATTCCTTCGGATGTAACATTTGCATAGCTGACGAAATTCATGCATACAAAAAGGCGTCGCAGTATAACCGATTCAAAGAGGCGATGAAAGCATACACAAACAAATTGATGATCGGCATCACGACGGCCGGCGACAACATGAATTCGTTCTGCTACGGCCGTTTACAATACGCCGAAAAGGTTCTTGACGGAACGGTCAAGGATGACACGTTGTTTTGTTTCGTGTCGAAAGCCGAGGTTGACGAAAACGGAAACGTTGACTATCTGGATCCGAAGCAACATGAATTGGCGAATCCGTCTTACGGCGTGACGATCCGCCCTGAAGATATGATGCAAGACGCGTTGCAAGCGCAAAACGACCCACAACAACGGAAAGATTTTCTTTCCCGGTCGTTGAATATATACACAACGGCGATGAAGGCCTATTTCAACATAGAAACTTTCAGAAAGTCGGATGAAAAATACAAATGGACGATCGACGAATTGGCGAAGCTGCCGATTGAATGGTTCGGCGGCGCTGATCTGTCAAAACTTCACGACCTGACGGCGGCGGCGTTGTTCGGTCACTATGAGAAAGAGAACGTCGATATCATCATTACACACGGATTTTTTCCGGTCGTCGCGGCGGCCCAGAAAGCCGAGGAAGATCAAATTCCGTTGTTCGGATGGAAAGATGACGGATTATTGACCATGACGAACACGCCGACGGTCAACGTCGATGACGTGGTCAAATGGTTTATCGAGATGCGGAACAAGGGATTCAAGATCAAACAGATCGGACACGACCGGAAATTCGCGCGTGAATATATCTTGCAAATGAAGAAAGCCGGATTCGAGGTCATCGATCAACCGCAATACTTCTATATAAAGTCGGAAGGTTTCCGCCGGATCGAGAAGGCGGCGATCGACGGTCAATTATATTATTGCCATTCCGAGGCGTTCGAATATTGCGTCCAGAATGTCCGGGCGATCGAAAAGTCGGATGACATGATTCAATTCGAGAAAGTGGGAAAGACGCTTCGAATCGACTTGTTCGATGCGTCGGTGTTTGCTTGCGTTAGATATCTAAATAGTCTAGAGGATAAACCGGATCTGATGAGATCGTGGTTTTCGTCGGGAGGTAAAAAGTAAATGGCACTATTCAAAAACAAGAAAACCCGGTCGGATTCGGCCGGGTCTTTTAATGCCGAAAAAATGAATGCGAAACTTGTTCAGCTGATGGAACTGATCAATTCGGAGGGTATCACTTGCAACGGTTATCATTCGCTTGACCAGGATCCGACGATCGCGACGGCGTGCAAGAAATTCGCCGGAATGGTCGGGTTGATTTCGTGGCATTTGATGAATGACACCGAGGACGGCGATTTCCGGATCAAGAACGAGTTATCCCGAAAGATCGATATTTCGCCGAACAGTTACATGACGCGACAATCGTTCTATTCCGCGATCGCCCTGGATCTTCTTTTATATGGTGACGGAAACGCGGTCGTCCGGCCGCATACCGAAAACGGATATCTCCGGGACCTCGAAATCATTCCGCCGTCCCGGTTCGGATTCCTTCCGGATCCGACCGCACCGAACTACAAATACAAGATCACGATCGACGGTGTTCCGTATGATCCGCGCGATCTGATCCATTTTGCGATCAATCCGGATAAACGTTATCCGTGGAAAGGAACGTCCTTCCGGGTCGCGATCAAAGATGTTGCGGAAAACCTACATCAAGCGGCAAAAACGGAAAAGGCGTTCAATTCAACAAAGTGGAAACCGCCGATGATCGTCAAGGTGGACGGAGTTTCCGAACAGTTTCAATCGAAAGACGGCCGTCAGGCGCTGGTCGATGATTATCTCGCGACGAATGAGGACGGCGAACCGTGGGTTATCCCGGCTCAACAAATGGAGGTTCAATCCGTCAAGCCTTTGACGCTTCAGGACCTCGCGATCAAAGACACGATGACATTAAACAAACAGACGGCCGCCGCGATCGTCGGCGTTCCATCGTTCATGGTCGGTGTCGGAACGTTCAACCGTGACGAATACGACAATTTCATTATGACCGAATTCCGGGCGATCGTTGAATGTATTCAGCAGACGTTGACGAAATCTCTTTTGATTTCTGATCAGTGGTACATCAAGGGCAATATCTGGCAGCTTCGCGATTGGGACCTTTCGACGATCACGACCGTTTTCACGGCTTTTGGTGATCGTGGATGGATCACCGGCAACGAGGCACGCGACCGAATCAATCTTCCGCCGAAGGACGGACTAGACGAATTGAAGGTTCTCGAAAACTACATCCCGGCGGACAAGTCCGGCGATCAAAAGAAACTTATCCAGGAGGAATGATTATGAAAGACATTATCAATTTACGGACCGAAGAAAATAAACGTTATTTCTTCGCAGATGCCGAAAATTTCAAAACGCGGGATGACGACGGAAATCCGATAATCGAAGGATATTTCGCCGTATTCAATACAGAAACCGAGTTATGGGACGGTGCATTCGAGAAGATCGCGCCGACCGCGTTTGATTCTTCGATTTCGGGTGATATCCGGGCGTTGATCAATCACGATACGACATTAGTCATCGGAAGAACAACAAATGGAACACTTGAATTGAAGGTCGATTCTCGCGGTTTGTGGGGTCGCATCAAAATCAATCCGAAAGATTCTGACGCGATGAACATTCATGCAAGGGTTGAACGCGGCGACGTGAATCAGTGTTCGTTCGGATTCTACATCATTTCTGAAGAAACCGATCTTCGGAATGATGGTTCGGTCGTGTGGACGCTGACGGATGTCGAACTTTTCGAGGTTTCTTGCTGCACATTCCCGGCATACAAGGAAACAAGCATTCAGGCGAGACAGCGTGACGCCGAGGCGATCGCAGAAAGAAAGGCGGACGCGTGGAAAGCGCGCATGAAGGCACGTTTCAATCATTCCACAAAGGAGGATTTAGAAGATGGCAATCAGAACGATCATTCTTCGGAAGAAGATCACGGATCAGAAAAAGATTCTTGATGATCTGATGAAAAAGCGTTCCGGATTCGACCAGATCCGCGCCGAACTCGAAAAGCGCGAGGCGGAGATCGTCGCATCCGTGGATGAGGCTTCGACCGATGAGGAAAGATCCGCCGTTGAAGAAGCGGCCGATCAGTATGATTCCGACAAAAAGGCGTTTGACGACGACGTTCAGGCAACCGAGAACCAGATCAGCGACATCGAAACCGAAGTCGCCGAAATGGAACGCGAGTTGACCGAGATCGAGGACGCCCAGAACAGAACGGTTCCGCCGCCGCCGGAGAACGCGGACGTCGAACCCGAAAAAACAACGAAAACCACAAAGAAGAAATCAGGAGGTAAAAGAACAATGTTCAAGACAAGAGCAATCAGACAGATGACAATCGTTGAGCGTGAGGAAATGGTCAACCGCGACGATGTCAAAGCATTTCTGACCGAGGTCAGAACCGCGGTCGCAGAAAAGCGCGCGATTACAGGTGGTCAGTACCTGATCCCTAGAGTGATCATCGATGTTATCCGTGAGGATATGATCGAGTATTCGAAGCTTTACAAGCATTGTAGAGTAGTTTCTCTTTCCGGCGATGGCCGTGTCATCGTTATGGGCAAGTCCGCGGAGGCATTCTGGGAGGAATGCTGTGATCCGATCTATGAGCTGGAAAAGGCACTGTCGAAGGTCGATATCGATTGTTACAAGGTCGCCGGATTTATTCCGCTTTGCAACGCGATGATCGAGGATTCCGACATCGATCTTTTGGATGAGATTTCCGTTTCTATCCTTCAGGGAATCGGCCTCGCACTCGACAAGGCGATCATCTATGGAACAGGCGTCAAGATGCCGACCGGCGTTGTAACCGCTATTGACGCGGACAACGCACTGAAGCTGACAAACGAGATCACAATCGCGGCCGCATCCTCTACCGGAAAGGATCTTTTTAAGGGTCTGCTTAAGGCAACAAAGGCGATCACGAACATCTATGCACGCGGACCGAAAACATGGGCGCTGAACGACAACACATATATCGACATTCAGGCCGAGGGACTCGAATTCAACGCCGCCGGCGTTCTCGTTTCCGCCGTGAATGGGACAATGCCGGTTGCCGGTGGTGATCTTGAAGTCCTGAACTTCATTCCGGACGACAACCTCGTCGTAGGTTTCTTCGAACTTTATGTTCTCGGAGAAAGAAAGGAAATGACGATCGACACATCCGAACACGTTCGTTTCCTCCAGGATCAGACAGTGGTCCGCGGCCGCGCTCGTTACGACGGAAAGCCGGCGGTCACAAAGGCATTCGCCGTTATCGGTATCAACGGAACCGCGCCGACGACTTCCGTTGATTTTGCAAACCCTTCCGAGGGTTGACCGTCACGGCCGAAAGCGCGTCAACCCTGATCTACGAAACGCCGGTGTCTGACATTCAATCCGACGTCGTCGTTTCCGGCAAAAAGATAACCGGAACACTGAAATATCTTGAAGATGGTCCGATCGCCGGGTATTGGGGCGCCGGAAATTTCCTCGCACTCAAATTCGCCGATCTGGATCCGAACGCAACGTCGATCAAAGTCGGAATGAATCCGTCCGAGGGTTCCGGCCTTCAGGAGATCATCGGCGATCCTGATCTGAATGGTGTATTCAAGGTCACGGACAAGGATGTTCAGAAATTCCGCGTTGTCATTAGCGACGGTCACATGACCAAAACGACCGATTATGATCTTTCCGATCTTACGGTTTTAGATTCTTGACGAAAGGATGATCCGACATGAACGAACTACTTCAGAAACTGAAAATCGATCTCGGAATTCTCAATTCGACCGCGTATGATTCGCGCCTGACATCGCTTTTGAATGTCGCGAAGAACGAAATCGAACGTGAAGGCGTTGTCCTTAACCTCGAAAACGTGGACGATGGCGAACTTCTGGTCGATTATGCGCGCGAAAAATGGTTAGCGCGCCGCGGAGATAATCCGCAATCGGGAATGTCGCGGTCATTACGCTGGCGGATAAACAACCGTCTATTCGGCAAGGAACGCAAGTCCGCGGAGGTGACGACCGATGATTGATTGCGAAATCGTTCTGATTAGTAAAGAAGTCACCGGTCAAGATGCATTGGCACAAGATATCACGCGCGATGTCCGGGTTTCCGTCCTTGCGACGGAAATCCCGGTGTCGCGTTCTGAATTCTTCGCGGCCGGGCAATTAGGAATCAAACCGGAATATGAATTCATCATTCATCCGGCGGACTATTCCGGACAAACCGAGATCGAGATCACAAGGGACCAGAAAACGGTCCGATTGAAAGTCTATCGGACATACGAATCAAGTCCGGACGAACTCGAATTATATTGCGAACAGGCGGTCGGCCTTAACTAGGAGGATCTATGAAATATCGAGTGATCAAACCCTATTTCGGGCGCGATGGAATCAAGAAAATCGGAACGATTGTTGAACTAGACACACCGAATCAATATGTCGTCCCGGTCGAGGATGAACCGGAAGAACCCGAAAAGCCGAAACGGAAACGAGGAACAAAGAAATGAATCAAACTGATCTGATCGCATTGATCAAGGAACGAACACACATGACCATTGATCGCGATCACGCGAAGATCGGTCGAAAGGTTCCGTTTCTGGTCATCAATGTTTCACAACCCGACAATGTAGCTGCCGACAACCGCGTTTATGTCGAAAAAGACGAAATCGCGTTGTTGCTTTATTGCTTCGAGATCGACCCGGCACTAGAACAACCGATCAAGGATCTTCTATCCGAGATCGGCGTCGGATGGACCAGAACCGAAACATATCTTGATGATGAAAAGGTCTGGGAAGTCGAATTCGGTTTCGACCTTATGTGAAAGGACGGTGATCCCAGATGGAAGAAAGAATCAACATCGGGAACCCGGACAAACTCGCAAAAACAATTCAATCGTATATGGAAGATTTCGGCCGCGATGTCACCGAGGCGATCGGCGAGGCGATGGACGAGGTCGGAAAAGAGGCGGTCAACCGTCTGAAATCAACGAGTCCGAAAAAGAAAAAGAACGGCGGACGATACGCGAAGGGGTGGAAATACCAGCGCGACAAGAAAAGCCGTTTGTTGATCGAAGCTCGCGTATATAACGCGACGGACGGATCGTTGACCCATCTTCTCGAAAAGGGACATCCGATCATTCGGAATGGTGTCGTTGTCGGACGTGTGAAGCCTCAAAAACATATCGAACCGGTTGATCAATGGGTCGAACAGAACTTCGCGCGAATATTCGCGCAAAAATTAAAATAGGAGGTTTTACAAAATGCCTGATACAAAGAACAAAGTGAAATACGGCCTCTCCAACGTGCATTATGCGCTTTGTAGTGAGGTTGAATCCGAAGGCGTCGTGACTACTACATACGGCGACGTCAAAAGCTGGCCGGGCGCTATTTCGTTGTCGCTCGATTCAACCGCGGAGAAATCCGTCACAAGGGCGGACGATTCCGATTATTTTATTACATTCGGTCAGGGAGGCTATGAAGGCGATCTGGAATGCGCGCTGATCCCGGATGAGGTGAGAACCGCGGTTCTCGGTTATAAGACGGATGACAATGGAATCCTGGTCGAGGATTCCGCCTCTTTCTCGAACGTGACATACATCGCGATGATGTTCGAATTCAAGGGCGACAAGAAAGCAACAAAGCATTGTCTTTATAAAGTTTCGCTTTCTCGTCCTTCTATCGCATCGCAGACAACCGGCGAGAACGGCGCGATCGAACCGCAGACGGAAACAATCACATTGACCGCGGTTCCGCGTGCGGATGCGGATCAGCTGGTCCACGTTCAGACAACGCCGACAACCGATGCGGAAGTTTTGGCCGCATGGTACACGTCGGTTCCGGTTCCGACATTTACGCCGCCGACACCGGGACAGTAAAAGACGAATTGTTGTTCATGATGGGATGACCGGGATCTTTCCGGTCATCCCTTTTTTATAAAGGAGATATCAAAATGTCAGTTACGAAAACTATTCAGATCGACGGAAAGAACGTCACGTTCAAGGCGTCCGCGGCGGTTCCGAGAATGTACAGGATCAAATTCCGCCGTGATATTTTTCAGGACATGAAAATTTTAATGGATGATCTTGGAAAGGCAAAAGAGAGAGAAAAGGCCGCGGCGATCGCGGAGGGTAGAGAATGGAAAGATGACGGCTCGATCAGCGTTTCATTCTTGGATATTTCATCTTTGGAGATCTTCGAGAATGTCGCATACATGATGGCAAAATACGGCGACCCGGACAATGTTCCGAACACGGCCGACGAATGGTTGGATCAATTTCAGACATTTTCAATTTATATGATCTTTCCGCAGTTAATTGACCTTTGGGGCATGAACACGGAACAGATCAATCAATCTAAAAAAAACTTCGACAACGTGACCGGCCGATGACAACCGCGTTATTCATGCTTCGATGTGTTCAGATCGGGATCGCGATCAGTGATCTTGACTATCTGACAATCGGCATGGTGGACGATATGTTCATTGAGTCCGCGAACGATGAATACAATTATCCGTATCTCGCAAATCAGGACGATTTCGACAATTTCGGAGAAATGGGAGGTTAAAAGATGGCCGGCAACCGAATAAAGGGAATCACACTCGAATTCAACGGTGATACCACTAATCTACAAAAGGCGATCGGCGGTATCGATAAAGAGTTAAGAAACGTTCAAAGCCAGTTGAAGGACGTTGACAAACTATTGAAACTCGATCCGAAAAATACCGAACTACTTGAACAGAAACAACGAATGCTCGGTGAATCCATCGGATTGACTAAAGAGAAGTTGGAAACCCTGAAATCGGCAGCCGAACAAGCGGATCAGGCGCTAAAAGATGGGACAATGTCCCAAAAGGATTATGACGCCTTGCAACGCGAGATCGCCGAAACCGAATCAAGCCTAAAGAATCTTGAAAAAGCGGCGAAAGACACCGACACGGCGATGTCAAACCTTCCGAAAGTCGCTGACAAACTCGGCGCGATCTCTAAAAAGACGGAAGAAGCCGGAAAATCGCTGACGAAAAACGTCACGGCACCGATCGCGGCGGTCGGCGGCGCGGCGTATGCGGCATTTAATGAAGTTGATAATGGTCTTGATGAGATCGCGAGGAAAACAGGCGCGACCGGCGAAGAATTATCCGGTCTTGAAGATGTCGCGAAGAATGTATTCGGATCCATGCCGGTGGATATTGAGGATGTCGGAAAAGCGGTCGGCGAAGTGAACACGCGGTTCGGTCTGACAGGACAGGATCTTGAAGAACTGACAAGGGATTTTCTAAAATTTAGCAACGTGACCGGGGCGGATGTCGAATCGTCCGTCGCATCCGTTGACAAGATCATGACGAAATTCGGCGTTGATGCGGATCAGACGAAAAACGTTCTCGGATTATTGGCTCGCGTCGGTCAAACTTCCGGAATCAGCATCAATACATTAGAATCCAGTCTTGAAAGCAACGGCGCGGCGCTTCAGGAAATGGGACTTGATCTGACGGAGTCGGTCAACCTTCTGGCACAAATGGAATCGTCGGGCGTTGATACGTCAACGGCGATGACGGCATTTTCGAAAGTCGTCCAGAACGCGACAAAAAGCGGCAAGGATGCGGAAACGGCATTGAATGAACAGATTGTCGCTATCAAAAACGCATCGACGGAAACCGAGGCCTTGCAATTAGCGACCGAACTATTCGGCAAAAAAGGCGCGCCGGAAATGACGCAATCGATCCGGGACGGACGTTTGTCCGTGGATGATCTTTCCGGTTCGCTTTCCGATTTCTCGACCGTTGTCGATGATACGTTCACGGCAACACAAGACGCCGGCGACGATGCGAAAGTCGCATTCAATAATCTGAAGCTGGCCGGCGCGGAATTGGGCGGAACGATCGGAACGATGCTCGCCCCGGTCCTTCAGAAACTTTCCGAGGCGTTCAAGGGTCTTTCGAATTGGTACAAGAATCTATCGCCCCAGCAACAGGAAATGATCGTCAAGATTGCACTGATTGCGGCGACGATTGGTCCTCTTTTGATCGTGCTTGCGAAGCTGATCGCGGCGGTTCAAACGATCTTGACCGTCCTTCCGGCCGTCAAGGCGGCGATCATCGCGGTGAATGCGGCGATGGCCGCGAATCCGATACTTGCGGTGATTTCTGTTATTACACTACTGGTTGCGGCATTCGTTACGTTGTGGAATAACTGCGAAGAGTTTAGAGAGTTTTGGCAAGGCTTATGGGAAGCGCTTCAGGAAGGCGCGTCCGTGGTCATCGATGGAATCGGAACCGCATTTACGCAATTAGGCGAAGGATTTCAGACGGTCGGCGACGGAATCATGTTGTTGTTCGGAACGATCGGCGACACGTTTTCGGCGCTCGGTGACACGCTCGGAACGATCGCCGGAACGATCACCGACGGATTTCAGACGATGGGCGACACGGTCGGTGGAATTTTCAATACAATGTGGGACGTGATCAAGGGCATCATAAACACGATCATCGGTGGTATCAACGGCATGATCTCCGGAATCGAAGGCGGCCTGAATGCGGTCATCGGGGCATTAAATAAACTTCATTGGGAAATCCCTGATTGGGTCCCTGGTCTGGGCGGTAAAGGATTCGGATTCGACATTCCGAAGGCGAATTTCGGAAGAATACCGGAACTTGCGACCGGTGCGGTTATTCCGCCGAATAATCCGTTCCTTGCGGTCCTCGGTGATCAGCAGAACGGAACGAACATCGAAGCACCATTGAACACGATCAAACAGGCATTGATCGAAGCGATGGGTTCCACGGCGGCCGCCGGACAGGTGGTCATTCCTGTTTATATCGGACAGGAACGAATCGAAACGATTGTCGCGAACGCGTCAAGGAGAACAAGTTACAAGTCCGGAGGTAGATGATCCATGTTGGGAAATCATTTCATGACATTTGAGAACGTCGCGATCCCGAATCCGGATCCGGGCGGTTTTTCGATCGATTATGACAATATCGAAAACGAGGCCGTCGCGGAGGATGGTTCCACGGTCGGGACCGTGACGGCACTTCAGAAAAGAACATTCAATCTGACGATCACGGTTTCGTCAAAGTGGTTCGATCGTTTTCTCGCTCTAACGCGGCTTACATCCGGGACACTTGTTTTCCGGGGCGAATCTATCGAGGCGAAGGCGAGGATCACGAACGCCCCGATGATCGCATGGTCGCAATACGCGAAAAGAACCGACGGTCTATGGACGATTTCGATCGTGATCTCGGAGATCCACGGCCGACCGGTGGAGGTATAAAGAATGTATATCGGGACAAATGCTTTTCAGACGGCGAACGCGAGATCGATTCAAAAACATCGCGTCCGCGGTCTGATCGATGATATTCCGTTCACAACGGCGAACATTCTGGCCGGATCGCTGACGGTATCGGGACAATGTTCCGAGGATTCCGATTTTAAGATCGGCGCGGTCTATGTCGGTCAGTTGTCGGTAACATTTCTTCGGAATCTATCCGTCACGCCGACATCATGGCGAGGACGGAAGATTCAATTATATTTCGGACTATGCATCGATGAGATAAACGACATTTACGAGGAATTCAAGGTCGGCGAATGGTTCGTGTCCGAGGCGGAGATCAACGCGGACGGCGTTTCCGTCACTTGTTACGATGCGATGAACCGATTCGACCGTGATCTTCCGTCGGATTTTCTCGCGTCCGGGACCGTGGGTGATATCGCAAAATCAATTTGTAATATCTGCGGCGTCACTTTCGGAATGACCGATCAGGAGGTCGCCGCGTTGCCGAACGGATCGCAGACGATCGGACTATATACGCCGAACGATTGCAAGAATTATCGTGACATTCTGTTTTGGTTATCGAACACGATCGGCGGTTTTGCGACCATTGACATGACCGGATCACTCGTTCTTCGGACATATAGCAACCGGGCAACCGCGCTTTTGGATATTGGTCCGTCAAAACGAATCCAGGGCGCGTCATTTTCCGATTTCACGACGGATTTCGAATCGGTCGTATTTGAGAACGCGGACGGAACCGCGGAAAGATACGGAAACATGGCCGATAATCGCGGTTATTATAACGGATTCAATCCGTTCGTTGAATATGGATCCATTGACGCCCGACGGCAGCTTCGCGGAACGATTGCGGATATCATACGTCAGATAGAATTCACGCCGTTCTCGGTGTCTTTGATGTCCGCGCCTATATATGAACTAGGCGACGTTCTGGAATTCCACGGCGGCATTATTGCCGGACATAATAAGAAGGGAATCGTTCAATCGATCGAATGGACGCTGAATAATGGTCTGACGATCAAAGGATTCGGCGCGAATCCGGCGTTGCAAGATGTGATGACCGATAGAGAAGAAGCGGACGCGGCCGGGCGGAGATCCGACCAGAATTCGGAAATGATCTATCGGGATTATACGAACCTTGTCCCGATCAATATCACGTCGGACCCGACAAAGGTCGTTGATATTTACTTCACGACGAACAAGGAAACGGATGTTGAAGTCTGGCACGAAATACAATTAGAAACGAATCTTCCGGAGGGATCCGACAACATGACCGTTCAGGCGGTCTATTATCTCGATTCCGTGGAGATCGCGAGAAAACCGATTGAAACGTTCGATGATTCGGCGTTCCACATTCTGGATCTACATTATTTCTCACATATTGATAACGTCGGTTCGCATCGATGGGAAGTGACGTTAGAAGCGTCCGGAGGAACGGCGGCGATCAGATCGAATGACGCGATCGCGGTTCTTAAAGGTCAAGGTCTTTCGAAGGCGGACGGATGGACCGGCGTCATTATTCTTGAAGATGAGATCACGGAACCGTTTTATGATTTTTCGATTCCGGACGAATTCACGGACACGGCGACGTTCAGCGAATGCGAACGAGGAACGGACACGTTCGAAGATATCACGGCAGCTGATTATATTATTTTGCCGTTCATGTCGATGTCCGTTGTCGGTCTTTCCGATTCTGTCACAATGACGCTTTACACACCGACACGTCAGTTAGTGACCGAGAATAAAGAATATAACATCGTGACCGAGGACGGCGATTCGAACGTCGTCACGGAACTTGAATGATCGGAGGTTTAACAAATGGCCGAATTAGATAGAAGTTTGTCCCAGATGGACGCGACAACAACGATCCCGACCGGGTCGTTGTTTTTCGTGTCCGTGGAGGATCAGCAAGCGGCAAGCGGTTACGCAAGTAAGAAGATCACGTCCGAGAATGTCGGGAACCAGCTTTTGGCGGCGTATAATTTCAATTCGTTGAATACGGCGTCGAAAAATGTGATCGGCGCGGTCAATGAATTGAAGGGAACGGAACTGACGGCCGTTCTTTCCGCCGGGTCAACGACGGTCACGATCTCGAATGCGGCGATCCTGACGACATCGACGGTTGATATTTACACGGATGTTTTCGGGGTCAATCCGGAGGCCGTGACGGTCACGACCGGGCAGATCGTTCTAACATTCCCGGAACAGGCGTCCGATCTAAATGTAAAGGTGGTGATCAGATGACGTGGTTTCGATGCGGCGGATCTGGGATCCCGGCCGCGCTGAAAAACAGGATGAACGCGGTTCTAGACAAAAAATTCGGGACCGCGGTCGATTATCCGGCGGAAGGTTGGCCGGATGATGTAAATCTGCTCGGTCCGCTTCCGGAAGCAACCGTAAGCGGTTCTATCGCCCACATCACGGACGGCGCAGACGAAGTGCCGATAAAGTCGTGGCAAGTAACTTTGCCCGCTTCGCTTGATGGATATTCGTCCGTTGATGTGGTGAGGTGCGGAAAGAATCTGATGAATCAGACATTTGAGATTGGTTCGGTATCAGAAAGTACGCCTGTAGGCTCGACTTACGCACAATTAAAAATAGCAAGCACAAAAAGAGGAAGAACAGAAGAATTAGTTCCGATTCCGAAAGCGGGACGATATACTTTTTCGTGCGCTAGTCCATATAAATTATTCCTGTGTTACTTCGACCAAGACCAACGATATTTAAGAACGTATAGAGGGTGGTCTGGTGTTCAGACATTTTATGTTGACTTTTCTAATACAGAAAAATATGTTGGAATAGCATTTAAGATAGATGAAGCGACGGACATAACATCTGACGATTTTGATGCTATCCATCTTCAAATTGAATATAGTGATACGGCAAGCACTTTTGAGCCTTATTCTGGAACAACCTACACAGTCAATCTCGGACGCACGATTTACGGCGGTACGGTCGATATTGTGAATGGGACAGGGACGGACGAAAATAACAAATTTGCTGTAACTCCTGATATGTCAGATTCTATCCTATATATTGGAAGCGGTAACACGGCATATATTCAAATAAACAAGACACCTGCTTCGAATGGTAGGTGGCAGGATTTAGCGTGTTCACATTTTACACCTGCCAACATTTATGCAGGTGGTACACAACAAGGCATCGGGTGTTATTCGGCACAGTTTTATATTCGTGATAGCCGATTTACTAGCAAACAGGATTTCCTCGACTTCTTGACGGAGCAGGAAACACTTGGAACACCGCTTGAAATCTGTTATAAACTTGCCACACCGACCGACTTCACTTTCACACCGATAACACCGACACCCGAAACGGCGCTAGGTACTAATAACTTTTGGAGCGAGGAAGGCGATACGACGGTCGTTTATCGCCGTGACATCGACCTTGCACTTCAGGCGGTGTCCAGTTCTCGCGGTCTTATGATGACACGCCCGGCGATCGAACCGTCGAACGGTGACCAGGGGTCGGAAGAATCTACGGAAAACAATATAGAAACGGAAGGTGAAGAAGATGCACGATAAATTCATTGACGCTTTACGGCGCGGAAGGTTCAAAGGAACAACACGATTGATCACTGAAGATGTCGTCACAAAGAAGCGCGAGATCGTCGAGGATCATAATATGTTCACGGCAGCTTTAGACAAGATTTTCGACGTGAACGCGCTCGGAATGATGAACTTCTATTCCATTTTGCCGATCACAAAACTGATCGGCGGAATCTTCCTTTTCTGGAATCCGATCACGGAATCGGCGGATAATATATATCCCGAAAATCAGGGCGTCAACAAATTGGTCGGTTTTGCCGGGCAGACATCGCATTCGACCGACAATCCATATCGAGGCAACCCGAACGGCGTTGCATCCGAAATCGATCCGGCGAACGGTCTTGTTCGGCTCGTCTGGGATTGGACACTCGAACAGGGAATCGGCGAGATCCGCGCGTGTTCATTGACCAGTGCGGCCGCCGGCGACCGCGGATTATATCCGGCCGGTGATCAAATGTTACAAACAATGGGATTTGTTGTTAATGGTATTTCACGCGGCTATTATGGTGAAACGCTCGGTTTAACCTATAATACAGATTACGCGATCCGGTGTCCGTATTGGATCGATAACGACGGAATCGGCCGTTCGGTTTTTGTTTCCGGGAATACTTTCCGAGAATTCAAAGTCCGACATCCGTTCGTTCGTCCGATGCTGATCGAGAATCCGTCATTCGCAACGGCGGATAATTACACGGTCGAATCAACGCGTCAATGTACTTTGTCGAGATCATTCACGGCGAATTATTGTTGCGTCGGACAGGATGATTCATATTATTACGTTATGGAAAGAGATGCATCGACATCGACGCGACTTTATATCGACAAAATCGCAAAATCGAATTTGACGGTGACATCTTCCGTCGTTGATCTGGCCGGTGTTACATTGGGCCGTCCTAAAATGGCCTTCGCGATGATGAACGGCGGAATCGTGTCCGATGGTTTTGTTTATTGGGTTTCCGGCTCGAATGCGAAAACATTCGTTAGAATTGATCTGACAACGCCGGCGAACTCGGTCGAATTGACATCCTACTTGACCGAGAACCTGTCGCTGATTGATACGCCGATAGTTTTGAATGATGGCCTGATTCTCGGACGAAACTATTTTATCAACGGCGATTTCGTTTATCCGGTTGCCGCAAGATCACCACGTGACAACGAATGGAGGGTCAATGACGCTTACGCAAAATACAAGAATAGTCCGATGTTATACCAGATCGGAAACGGCGATCCGGGTCTGGCAGCCGCAAACTGCACGACAGGCGGCGTTCTTTTGCTTCCGTATCTGGCAACGATCAACAACCTTCAGACACCGGTCTATAAAACGGCGAATAAAACACTTCGATGTGAATACGTCGTCCAGCTTTCCGGAGGAAATTGATCATGCATGAGGCGAACGAGATCACGGACGGATTCTTCCGGATCCGACAGGAAATGGAAACAAAAAGGATTTACATATATAAATACGGCGAGGTCGTCCGGACTATTCAACCCGGGCGGCTTTTGTCGCTGGATGAACTTCGGGAAACCCTGATCAGGGAACGGACCCAGATGTTCGCGGAAGGGATGTGATCGCATGAATCGATATTTGTTGGCGGCGTCCGCCTTATTAGGAGCGGCGGCGACGATCTCGGAACAATACTTGATATTGATTATCCTGGTCGCCGTTGCAATCGTTTTTGACGTGATTTCGGGTCTGATCCGGGCGGCGGCAACCGGAGAACCGATCACATCCGAGAAAGGGACGCGCGGATTCTGGAAAAAGATCGCGCTATTGTTCTCGATGTTCTTTGCGTTCTTTCTTGATCTTGCGGTTCCGTATGTTCTCGAAGTCGTTTCGATCAATATTCCGAAGATGTTGTTATTCGGTTCGATCGTCGGGGTGTATATCATACTGAATGAGTCAATCAGCATCACTGAAAACATTCTGAAGGCGAACCGGCATTCCGTCCCGAAGTGGTTAAAGAAACTTCTATCCGGGGCGAAAGACAAGATCGACGACATGGACGAAAAGGACGGTGACAAGAAATGAAAACAGGCGAAGGTCTGGCATTATTCGCCGAGAAAGCGGCGATCGCGAAAACGCCGTACATTTACGCGACATTCGGGCAGATTTTGACAGAACGGAAGTTATCCGAGGTCAGAAGATTATATCCGGAGCGAATGTCCGCGAAAAGATATCAATATGCACGCGATCATTATGTCGGAAAGAGGACCAACGATTGTTATGGCCTCGTAAAACGTTACAAATGGAGCGGAGGCGATGCCGAGAATCCGTCATTAGATGATGCACCGATTTACGACGGATCCAGCGACGTGAACGCGAACACGGCATACCAGAAAGCAACGGTCAAGGGAAAGATCAGAACGATTCCGGAGGTTCGCGGTCTGATCGTGTGGAAAACCGGTCATGTTGGCGTTTATCTGGGAGGCGGCCGCGTGGCCGAGGCTCGCGGTTTTGATTTTGGGACGGTCATCACGAAATTGTCTGATCGTCCGTGGACGAATTGGTTTCAGGAAGTCGGGATCGATTATGATCAGCAACCGACACCGACGCCGGGAGGTGGTTTCGAAGTGAAAGTGAAAACATTAAAAAGAAATGCGGACGGATCCGCGATGGTCGATCCGAACGTTCTCGTTTTTCAATCTATGATGAATACATTAAAGATCAGGGACGATGACGGCCGCGAACTGGTCGAGGATTCGCATTATGGAAAGCGAAGCGAACAGGCGTGCAAGAGGTTTCAGAAATTGCGCGGTCTGACAGTTGACGGAAAATGCGGTCCGGCAACGTGGGACAAAATCGCGAACGGTTAACGCGGTCCGCGGTCTGGGATCGCGTGTTTATATCTTCTTTATCTGGGGCGGATCTCGAAAGAGGTCCGCCTTTTTCTTATTTCATGCGATATTACACTATTTATAATGTATAATATGATTGTTCATGCTTCACATAATGAACCTTCAGATTGAGAAAGGGCCGCCGGTGATCATGGTTAGCACGCCGGCGGTTCTTTTTCGTGTTATAATGTAATTCCATAGAAAAACCCTTGTGTTTTGCGCTGGCGGTTCAGCTGATCCGACCGGCGCTTTTTTATTTTCATTTTAATTAGATGATCGATTTAGCTTTTTAATTAAACTCGGTTTAATTTAACGACAAAATAATGAAATCGGTCAATTTTGGTCATTGTTCCACGGTTGATCCAAAATGTTTCACGTGAAACAATTAAAGCCCGATAAATCGGGCTTTTCTATGGTGGAGGCGAGGAGAATCGAACTCCTGTTTGTGAAATTTTTGCATAACACGAAAAACTGGAAACGTCTGAAAAATCGGACTTTCGGGGCATGAAATTCTAAATCACAATGAAATTATCGGTGAAAAATTGATCCATATTGATCCACGGAATTGATCCATTGTTCCACGGCAAAAAGTAAAAATGACGAAAAAAGAGATCCCCGGTCGATCAGAACCGAGGATCAAGCGCAAACAGAAATCAAAGATTCCCTTTTCAGTAATGGGACATTTATATTATCACATTTTCTGGTTAAATAATAGGACTACAACGAAATGTGGCACAATGCACTACACAAAGAAACCGCGCCGGGAAGTGGTGAAAAGATGGCGCGGTTTCATGATCAAGATAAGGAGAAAGTAACAGGAACTTTCAATTACAATTCTATCATGAATCACATTATTCGACCAGACGTTTGAAATTCACGTCGATGATCCGGGCGGTTTTCTGTAATTCGCCGTCAACGATATGTCCGTATATTCCGAATGTATCCATCGAGGCCGCATGACCGACGATATTCTTCAGCATGGTTTCCGGCATCTCGTTTTTCATCAAACTGATGAATGTATGTCGTAACGAGTAAATGGACCCGGGAAGATTTCGCTCGGCAGCTAGTGATAACCAGTTGTTCCGCAAGGTCGATTGAGATAATGGACCTCCGGAGCGCGAACAGAAGATCCATTCTGTTTTTAATGGTGCATTCCTCCGGACATTCTCGTCGATTATCTTCCGCGCGATCTTGTTAAGATAAAGTTGCCTCCGGGCGTTCTGGTTCTTTCCGGGCGTGATCTCGTTTCTGACATTGATCGAACGGTTGATCGTGAGAATTCCGTTTTCGATGTCACTGATCTTGATTCCGAGGATCTCGCCGGTCCGAAGTCCGGTGACGCATCCGAACCGGAAGATGTTTATATACCAGTTTTCCGCAGAATCGCCCGAAAACAGGCGACGGATATCCTCCGGCTGAAGAATTACCTTTTCATTCTTCGGCGCTGTTTTTGGTATAAATAACTCTCCTCGAAGTGGTTCCATATATCCGGCGGTCACGCAGAATCTAACAAATTGCATGATCGATGATCTCAAATTTGAAAGTGTCTTTCTTGATAACACATCCTTGTTTTTAGAAACAGGGCGCGCGGTGTTTATTATATCCTGAAGATCCAAAACTGTTATGTTTTGAATGATCATCTTTCCGATCTTCGGGAGGATATAATTCCGGCCGTATTTATCGAGGTTGATCCATGCGTCGGTTTTACCGTTCCGGAGGATGACTTGATCGAGAAATTGATCCCAGGCATCCGAAACGATCGTCGGCGTCCCTGATCGGCCGTCGATGAATTCGCGGTATTTCCGGAGGACTTCACGCTTTCCGGCTTGACCGGGTTTTTTAGACGTAAACCTCCGGAGGTGTCCGTTGATGCTGACGCGCATCGACCAGCGCTTTTCGTTTTCGATCCAGATAACGGAAGCCATGATCATTTATCCCCTAAAAGTTTCAAATAGAGATCGACGAATTTCGCGATGTCTGACGCCCGGTCTTTTGAATCGAGGCGTTCCGCGATCATTTGAATTTGCTTGTCTTTTTCTGATAATCCTAAAAGGTCGAACGGCTCGACATCCAGCGCGATGCAAAAATCGGGCAATTTCGAAAGCGGTATCGAATTTTCGCCGACCTCGATCTTTGAAATGCTCGCGTGGGATGTATATCCGAGGATTTCCGACAATTCTTTTTGCGTCAATCCCTTGCGTTCTCGGTAATACTTGACCCTTGCCCCGAAAAGGGCGTTGTAAATCTTTTCATCCATGTTTGCAACCTTGTTTTCCGTATTTGTTACAAATTGTAACATGATAGAAATAAAAAATCATCGGATGGGGCGCGATTTTAACACAAATATTGTTGATTTTTAGGTTTTTGTAAATTAAAATCAACATATAACCAAAATTCACAAGATTGATCGGAGGTTTCCTGATGGATTCAAAACTGATTGACAAAGAGATCGCGGCGCGTTGTAAAGGCAAGCTGACGGAAAAGCGAATCAAGATGTGTTCGATTGCTCGCGAAATGAAGATGTCCCAGAATGCGATCTATCAAAAGATGTTGGGAAATTCACCGTTGACCGTTTCCGAGTTGGCGACGATCGCGGCGATCTGCCGGTTCACTCGAGAAGATGTGAATTTTATCATATTCGGATAATGCTTTTTTATTTATCCGAGATGTGAAAATAAATCAAGTTTTGCACCGAATTCACATTTTCGAGTGGAAAACTTTTGAAACGGTTTAGGAGGCGAAAACATGAAAGTCTATCATGAATTTCCATCGTTTCCATTATTGAGGCGGCATTATGCATCATATAAGGCCGTCGGAGATCTGATCGGGCGATCGACCAGTTATGTGAATAACTGCTTAAATGGTCGCCGTGATTTCACGCGTCCGGAAAAGTTTTTGATCGCGGCGAATATGAACATGACCGTCGAAGAAGTTTTCGGACGTCCGGAGGTGTCATGATGTTTTGCAAGAATAAGCGGCAAAAGGGAATATCCGACAAAGAATGGGCGAAGCTGGATGAACAAACGGTGATTCGCGAGAACGTCCGGAGGGATCTACTTGATTTTCAGATTCCGAGGTTTTGTGACGAATACTGTCACTTTCCGAAGCTGATCCGGGACGAAAACGGATTGAATCAGGTGTGCAACGGTTGCCCGATGAATCGGGTTGTCCGTTATATCGAAGGGGTGGGATCAGATGAAAAGCCGAATTGATTATATCCGGGAAGATAAACCCGACGGATCAGGATACACGATGGAAGGCCGCATGATGGGAACGGTCGGCGGATGCCTCGACATTCTTGCCTATTGCGTTGTTTCCCTTGCGAGGCAATCGGGCGACATTCCGCCTGGAATACTGATGAAACTACTTGAAAAGGTAAAGAAACTCGACGAAAAGGGCGTCGGAAAGAATGATGATGACGTTCTGACGAACGTTCAGATTCCGTTGAGTTTATTGGATGTATTGGTCAAGAAAGAGAAAGAATCGGAGGAACAGGACGATGATCAGTGATTATAGTTATATTCATATTGCCGGATGGATGATAAACCGTCTGGGATTATCCGGGAATGAGTTGTTGATCTATGCGGCGATCTTCGGGTTTTCGCAAGACAACGAAAGCAAATTCCACGGATCCGGGGCGTATCTCGCGAATTGGTGCGGATGTTCGCTTCGAAGTGTTCAAAGGGCATTGAAAACGCTCCAGGATCGCGGCCTGATCGAACAGGTTTATCATTCCGCCGATAATAAGGTTGTCGAATACCGAGTTGTGAAAGATACTTACGACAAAATGTCGCAAGGTACTTACGACAAAATGTCGCAAGACTTACGACAAAATGACGCAAGGCTTACGACAAATTGTCGCAAGGCTTACGACAAAATGTCGCAAGCTAATAATGATGATATTATAGAAGAAAATATAGCTGATAACATAGTTGATAATATAGAGGGTGACATTGTCGTTTGTGAAACGACAAAACGCCCACGTTTTAAGAAACCCACATTTGAAGAAGTAAAACAATATATCGAGGAAAACGGATATACATCCGTTGATCCTGATCGTTTCTATTCCTACTACGAGGCGAACGGATGGAAAGTCGGCCGAAATTCCATGAAGGATTTCAAGGCGGCGGTCCGGATGTGGTCGGCGCGTGATAAGAACGACCAGAAGAAACGCCCGGCCGAGGTTAAATATCTCGAAAACGAATATACACCGGAACATCTGAAGCAACGTGAAGAAGAATCGCAGAAGTTGCTTGACGATCTTTTGAAAGAGGATTGACCGTGGACGGCGTATCAAATGAAAAGGCGGTCGAGGCCGTCAAGACGCTGATCCGGTATTGCGAGGAATCCGGTTGTTTGTATTGCGAGTTTTGCATCATGGACGGACCCGACATCGAATGTGAAATCCGTCGGCCGCGAGAATGGAGGTTAAAAGAGTGAATAATTATTGCGGATCTGGGACAGTTTCAACGAATCCGACCGTCGGAAAGACGGCAACCGGCGTTGACTATGTGAAATTCATCGTTTCGATCGAACGGCCGAAAGGAAAGAACGGCGCGGCCGCTTTTGATCGAATCCCGGTCGGATGCTGGGGTCCTGTTTGCAAATATGCACAATACATCGAAAACGGCGATGAAATCGAATTTCAAGGATCATTATCGACCACAAGTAAAAAGGACGCGGCCGGGAATTGGTCGAACTCTTTCGAGATAATGGTCCGTCAGATCAAGGTCACGCGGAAATATAATCCGCTGACGGCAGCTTCGACGCAACCGCAACCGATGACGCCGAATCCGGTCCCGGTTCCGCAACGTCAAACGGCGGTTCCGATGCCGACGAATCCGCCGCCGGTCGTTGATCCTGACACGATGCCGTTTGATGTGTACGGTGGTTACTATGGATAAAGTGATCGTTATTCTGATTATTATTGCGTTGTTCGGGGTCCTGATCGGATTGGAGGTCATCGATGAAAAATGGAAATGACATTATCAAATTCAATACGGTGACGGATCCGGGAATTCTTTCCGCATTCGCTGACGTATATCAGAAGATGCGGATCCAGAACGAAATGGTTCTGAAGCTGGTCGAGATCCTTCGGGAAAATCATCTGATCACATACGGACAAGCGCATGAAATATTATTGTTGACGCTCGACCAGATATCGGATCCGGCGGAAAGAGAACAGGCGAAAAAGGACATCGAAGAAAATTCCGATTTTCAGATCAGAAAGGACGGTGACAAATGACAGACAAAGAAGCGGCCGCGCGTCAATGGATCCAGCGTCATGACTACTTGCGCGACGAGATAACGTCACTCGAATTGAGGCTTGAAGAAATGCGCGATCAGGTGAACAAGTCCGTCGCGCCGCCGAAGGAAATCATCGTTCAGACACAACCGCGGAACGTTCAGGCGGAGAAGATCGCCGAGATCGTCGATTTCGAGAAAAAGATCAACGAGAAGAAGAAACAATATCAGGAACTTGAAAAGACGACGATCCGAACGATCGAACGAATGAATGATCCTGTTTGCGAGAATATTTTGATCTTTCGCTATTGTTACCGGCGGTCATGGAAATATATCGCTGACAAATTGCATTATAGGGAATCATATATTTTCGCCTTGCATTCAAAGGCGCTGGAAAAGGTTTATCCGCTGATTGATTGGTCGGCGGAATGATAAAAAACGGTTTAGGAGGAATACAAATGAAACAAATGACCATTGATGGAAAAGTCCTCGATCTTGAAGGACGCAAGCACCGGAACGAACAGACGTATCGAGAAACAAGACAGAAAACAGGCGAATTCACGCCGAGGATCAATCAAAAGAACACGGAAATGATCGTCGGTATCTGTAAACGCAACAACCTAAACAAAACGAAATTCGTCAATGAATTGCTCGAAACGGCGTTGTCGGAATATGTGAAGAATGAGGTTGACCAGATGTCGGAAGAAGAGGTCCGCGCCGAATTAAAGCGATTGAAGGGGTTGATCTGATGGATGCGAAAAAATGCGATAGGTGTCAAAAGTATTATGACAATTACAAAGTAAAGGTGAAAACATTTGCTGGTGAGGACGCGTTCTGGCGTAGTGTAAACAGAATAAAGCTGGGAGATTCGCTCAATGTTTACATCGGTTATGATGTTTGCCCGGAATGCATGAAAGAATTTTTCGGGTTTATCCGGATGCCGTATGAAATGTTCGATTTTGGAGGCGATGACAAATGATTCATGTTCTGGGAAACTCGACCAGGTGCGACGAATGTTTCTATTATCGGCCGAAAGTCGCCGAGGAAAAAGGAGATTTCGACGGCGTATGTCGAAAGGGATCATACATCAACGGCCGAAAGACGTCAGATCGTCCGGTGATTGTCCGGGCGTGTTGGGGTTCCGGTTGTTGTTTCTGGGAAGATCGCGAAGATCGTCTGACACATTATGAGGTCACGACCAGAACGCCGGATCCGTCACGGACACCGGCGGAAAAAGAATTCGTTATGAAGAAACTATACGAGGCGAGAAGATGAAAGATTTCAAACAGGCAGCCGAGGAAATAAAGAAAAGATTGGACGTCGATATGTTCTTTATCTGCGATAAAAAACCGGGCGCGTGTCGCGGTTGGGAAAAGTGTGTTTCTATTCCGGTGTGTGTGTGTCATCATACTTCAGATCCTGATCATGCGAAATATAAAAACGAAATTAAGATTTTCAAAGTTATCAACCGAGGCGATGGCCGGATCGCTTACTTTGAAAAGGATGTTTTAATGGATGAACCGTTCGAAGGATGCGCGATTGATTTCTCGGAGGTGAAATGATGGGATGCAATATTCCGAGGCCGTGGAAACGACCACCGACGCCGCCGATCAGTGATCAACCGTATGGATCCAAAACAAATGAAGCGGTCCTGAAGGCGTTCGATCAATTCCACGAGGCCGCGCACGATCTGACGTATCATGACACGGATCTTGACCAGACGACAAAAGAACGGCGGACGAATTGTCCGAATTGTTGCGCGACAATCACCGGCCCGATCTGCGAATATTGCGGAACGAGATTCCCGGAATTCGAACAACATTATCAGATTATGAGGACGACCGACAATCAGGAAATCATCATTCCGATATATGTCGGCGGCGATCGGATCGGCGAGGTCGTGAAACAGAACAGAACACAATTCAGATCGGGAAACCCGGCGGCGGATGTAGTAGCGCCGTCTTTACCGATCAAGAAGCAAAGGTGATTGAGAATGACAGATAAAGAAAAAGCCGTTGTAATGGCATATACAGGTATTGCCATGCTGACAGGCGATAAGTTTGAAATATTCCACAAATACGTCGAGGAAATCATGAACCGTCCTGTTTTTACGCATGAATTAGCAACGTATGCAGAAGAAATCAAAGAAAGGGCAAAGTTTGATTTTTTAGCATTGTGCGCGGAAGAAGAACTACCGGACGCAACATTCGAACTTCATCGTGATGATATGTTCTCCGGCGGATGCTATCTTCAGTGCACGAGATGCAAATGGAAATTTTCCGGCGGTGCTTATAAGATCCTCGAACATGATAATTATTGTCCGCATTGTGGAGCGAAGATCAAACGTCCGGAAGAACCGGACGGAATCACGCTGACATTCAATGTTGATAAGATCGAGAAATTCGAGGATGCATCGTGCGAGAATTGCGAACACGCATATCAAGCAGCGGATCCTTTGAATATCTTTGGGAATCCAAAGTATCCTTTCAGTTGTGCGGCCGGTCATGCTTACGGCGGCGCGGAAACTGTTTGTTCTGAATGGAAAAGGAAAGAAGGAGAACAGGACGATGACGAATGAAAAAGCAATCGAGATTTTGAATCCGATTCTGGAATCAGCAGAAAAACGCGGACGCGTAGAGTTGAATTTTTTAATACCTGAATTGATCGAGGCGTTGCAAATGGCGATCAAGTCATTGAGGGAACCAAAAGGAGTTATCCCGGTTGCGTCCGTTTCCATTGATGTTGATTGGAAAAGGATCGAACGAATGGTCGAACGACAAGTGAAGGAATGCACGTTCGAGTGGAGCGAAGATCACAAAGACCAGATCATCGGATGGTTGTCGAAATTCTGTTTTCATATCGACATGATAGACAAATACTTGACGGATGATGAGGCGCGCGAATTCTGGGAAAAGAAGATGCACGATCAATTCGGTTGGTGAAAAAAGATAGTTAAACAAAGAACAAAATAGAAAATAATAGTCGGATAGTTTGATATTATATAGGCGTAAATATATGATTTATTCATCGTTTGCAACCTAAACCGTCAAAGGATCCGGCGAATAACCGGATCTTTTTATTTCCGGGAAAGGGGCAATCGATGCGAGAAAAACAATCATTATTCAAGATGCCGGGCGAAGATCCGGTGATCGTCTGGTCGAAACCGAATCCGAAGTCGATCATTGATAAAGTCGGCGGCGCGTTCTATCGGACAGACGTCCAGCTTTCGACCGGAAAGACGGTCGTCTTGTTCTATTATCAAATGTCCGTCCGGGACGGATGCGAATATAACTTCACTATATGTCCGACGGAAGATAAGAGGACATGGATCGATCTTTGCGGTCCGGTTCTGGTAATGGCGCCGGATGATGCCGATCTCGATCTTGAGGTTGAGGAATGCGAAGAACTATTCCGGGTGCCTTATGAATATTGATCACGAACTGACACTGAAAAAGTGGACGAGGCTTCGCGGTGCGATCCTGGCTCGCGACAATTATCTTGATCAGGTCATGAGGCGATACGGAAAGAACGTCGGGGCGGACACGGTCCATCATATCTTTCCTCGCGAGTATTTCCCGGAATACACGTTCGCAGAATGGAACTTGATTTCAGTATCAAGGGCAACGCACAACGCATTACATGACCGGGAAACGCACAAATTGACCGCGAAGGGATGGGATCTTCTGAAGCGGACGGCGCGAAAGAACAATATCGAACTTGACGAACGGATTCGCGACGCGATTGTTTCGTCGGAGTGGAGAACAGACCGCCCCGGTCAAAAATCAAAATTATGATTTTGGGCTCAACGGTGCGATGGGGGCATTTATATAAAGGTCTTAAAAATTAGCTAAAGGGGT
>Ga0247610_10001680_pt1 | contig 27009 bp, 29 predicted proteins | sample 174DNAGHGhighgp2_FD_193483 | JGI IMG/M metagenome (GOLD analysis project Ga0247610, IMG submission 193483) | Sheep rumen microbial communities from Palmerston North, Manawatu-Wanganui, New Zealand - 1742 DNA GHGhigh gp2 | ecosystem: Host-associated > Mammals > Digestive system > Stomach > Rumen...
CAGCATAACAGCTACGGCTTCAAGATAATCATCATCTCCGCCGTTGACCGCCTGATATACACCAACACCGATAGCGCCTAAAGTTGCTATTGTCATCAGGAAATTCTCGTCGAATACCTGACCATGTATAATTCCCTTAAATGCCTTGATAAGAACGTCGTATCCGCTTACGAGATACGGGATCATGTACAGCGCAAGTCTGATGTACCACTGGCTGATATTCTTGGAAAATATCATCAGAAGCACAACGCAGACAGATGCGACTATTATCCTGATTAATAATTTTTTCTGTTTTTTGTTCATATTCAATTCTCTATTTCAAGAAGACTTCACAATCCGATTCAACTTTTTTGCAGTTTTTTCTCACCTGTTCCATAACTGCATTCTCGTCGACGCCATCTTCAAATTCAACCTTCATTTTCAGTGTCATAAAGCTGACAACTGCATCTTTAACTCCCGGCGTCTTCTTTGCCGCTTCCTGCATTTTTTCTGCACAGTTGGCGCAGTCTACATCAATGTTGTAAGTCTTTTTCATAATACTTTTCTCCGAACTCATATTTGAACATTTGAACGATTATTCAAATGTTTGATTGTATTATATCACTTAATTATAGATTGTCAATACCATTGCGCATTTTTGAAGCAAAAAAAAATCCCGCATTGCTGCGGGAATCAATGTCGATCGAACAATTATTTGTTCAAGCCGTTGAGCATACGGGTAAATCTGCTCTTTTTTCTTGAAGCGGTGTTCTTCTTAAGAATTCCGTGGGAAACGGCCTGGTCGACTTTCTTAACTGCTTTTGTGTATGCAACAGCTGCTGCTTCTTTGTCGCCAGCTTCTACTGCTGATTCAAAAGCCTTGATTGTTGTCTTCATAGCACTCTTGAACATTTTGTTCTGAAGAGCCTTCTTTTCACTTACGACAACACGCTTTTTAGCTGATTTAATGTTTGCCATTTAGTCTACCTCCCTCGATATAATTTATATATCAGATTTCTCCCGGTTTCGGCCTGAGAGGGCACCTATTCCCGTAAAAAATCAACGATTGCCATAGTATGGTATCACACATTGCAAAAAATAGCAAGTGTTATTTTTTAAATATATATTATTTTGACACTTTTTGCTTTTTTGAGTGGAAAACAAGCTTTTCTTCTTTTCCTCTCACCATTCTTCCTATTGCGTTTCCATAGAAAATCAGCACAACAAGCATCAAAACAAAAGTAAACGGTCTGCTCAGGAAAAAGTTTATGCTGTAAACAAAATCTATGCTGCCGTCTCCTCTTTCAAATACCCATAGCGGGAATCTTTCGGACAAAAGAGGACAAACCAGGGTGAACAGCAGAACAAATGCTGTAGAATACCTTGTAACAAAATACAGAAGCAGAGCAAGCATAAATGATATGAGAGCCATCAGAGGATCCACAATCAGCATTACTCCTACAAAGGCAGCACATCCTCCTGCACAGCCGTTTGATTTGAAACGGTGGAAAATCGGGAAATTGTGTCCGAGTATGCAGAACAGGGCTGCAAAACAAGCAAATCCGCTTCCGGGCATTGCAAACAGTCCTATTGTGGCACATACAATACCGCACAGAAAATCCAGCAGCAGAGGAACTGCGACACCGGACAGACCTGCCTTTTCGTTCAATTCATACAGATCGCTCTTGCATTCGTGTTTTTTTCCAAAGAACCTGCAAAAATTCAGACTTCCGACCAGATAAGACAAAACGGCAGTTATAGCTGCTCCTGCAGCATACATTCCCATCGTTCCGGACAATCCGAATATTCCCGTTTGTATCAGCATCAATATGTTCACTTTAAATCTTCTCCGCGCTCACGAATGATAAGTTTGATTGGAGTTCCCTCAAATCCGAAGACTTCTCTCAACTTGTTTTCTATATATCTCTGATATGAAAAATGGAACAGTTCCGCATTGTTGCAGAATATAACAAATGTCGGGGGATTTGTCCCGGTCTGAGTCATATAGTAAATTTTGAGTCTCTTGCCTCTGTCTGTAGGCGGCTGAACTCTTGTTATCGCTTCATTAAGAACATCATTCAAAGTTCCTGTTGTTATTCTGTTGTTGCAATTGTGCGCAACATCATTAATCATCGGGAACAATTTATCAACTCTCTGACCTGTCTTGGCAGATATAAACTGAACCGGAGCATAGTCCATGAACGACAGGGCATTTTTCAGCACAGCTGTGAATTTTCTTGTCGTCGAGTCATCTTTTTCAACAATATCCCACTTGTTTACAACGATGATTGAACCTTTTCCGGATTCATGAGCAATTCCGGCAATTTTAGTATCCTGTTCTGTTATTCCTACGCTTCCGTCTATCATTATAAGACATACGTCGGCATTTTCAACAGCACTCTTTGCACGCAGAACACTGAATTTTTCAATCCTGTCTTCAACCTTTGCCTGTTTTCTCATTCCGGCTGTATCTATGAATACATAATTTCCGTACTCATTGGAAAACTTTGTATTGACTGCGTCTCTTGTCGTTCCTGCAACGTCTGACACTATCATCCTGTCTTCGCCCAGTACTTTGTTTACAAGTGAGCTCTTTCCGCTGTTCGGCTTTCCTATGACAGCGACCTTTATTGCATCACCATAGTCTTCTTCAGGCTCCTTTTCCGGAGCAAGATTAACTATTTCATCGAGAAGATCTCCGGTTCCCGTACCGGATATGGATGAAACGGCTATAGGATCATTGTCGAATCCAAGCTCATAAAACTCATAATATGCAAGAGGCTTCTGTCCTACAGAGTCAACTTTGTTGACAGTCACAATTACAGGTTTCTTGCTCTTCTTGAGCATTTGGCCGATGTCTCTGTCATCCGGAGTCAATCCTACAGTTACATCACACAAAAAGACAATGACGTCTGCAGTCTCAATTGCAATGTAAATCTGGTCTCTCATTTTCACATACATCGGCTCGTCTGTTTTTGGTTCAAAGCCTCCTGTATCAATAAGAGTTATGGACTTTCCGTTCCATTCCGTCTCGTAGTATACCCTGTCTCTTGTAACTCCCGGGGTATCTTCAACTATGGATACTCTTTCTCCGCAAATCTTGTTGAACAATGTGCTCTTTCCGACATTTGCGCGTCCCACTATTGCTACTGTAATATCCGACATCTTTTCCTCACATTCCGATTATTGCGTGCAGCAAATCTGCACCATTTGGCCCGTTTGTTTTTATCTTAATACCTAATATTTCTTCGGCTTCATTCAGACTCATTCCGCAGAGAAACAAATCTCCTTCATGCCTTAGCATTACAGAAGGAATCAGCAGTTCTTCACCGAGCGGCTGGCCTTTGAGCTGTTCCGTCAGATCTTTTCCGGTCACAAGTCCTGCAACGGTCACATGCCCTCCGAAGAAATTGTTCTTAATTCTGTATACATGTACTTTTACGTTGCTGAACTTCTTTTCAGTCTCTTCACAAAGCTTCTTGATGCAGTCATATGCAGCATATCCGGTTGCGATAGACACTTCCCTGCTGTCATCCACTTCATCAATGAACTCAAGCTCTTCTTCGAACTCATTTGTGAAAGAAGTAATCATTCCGACACCGTTCTCAATCTGCGGATATCCGTCATACTGAGATTCGCTCGGCATGGGTCTTTCTGCAGTAATATAAAACTCATCGGAACAATATGCCAGCCCGATGCCCCTCTCTTTTCTGAACATCTGGGAATAGCATTCAACAAGGTCGATTACATCGCCCGCTTCTTTTTTATCAAATGGCTCAAGGTGGCAGAGGTTTTCTCTGTGCCCCGTCAATCCGGCCGGCACAATTGCTATGCTTTCGATGTTTTTGTAGCCTGACAAATCAACTATCGTCCTCTCCAGTTCAATTCCGTCGTTTATTCCCTTGCAAAGGACTATCTGACAATTCATCCTTATTCCGCCTTCATCAAGAGTCTTCAGGAATCTGAGGCTGATTCCGGCATTTTTGTTGTTCAGCATCCTTACCCTCAGGTCCGGATTTGTTGTGTGAACCGAGATGTTGACAGGAGTCATTCTCATATCTATTATTCTTTGTATGTCTTTATCCGTAAGATTTGTCAGGGTGACATAGTTTCCCTGGAGGAAAGATAGTCTGGTGTCATCGTCTTTGAAGTATATTGTCTCTCTCATTCCCTTGGGATTCTGGTCAATGAAACAGAAAACACATTTGTTTGCACAAGTTCTCTTCTTGTCCATCAGAAAAGTCTCGAATTCAAGACCGATGTCATCATACTCGTCTCTCTTCCGGATTTTGAATTCCATTATCTGAGAGTCTCTTGAAACACTGATAACGAGATTCTTTTCACATATGTAGTAACGGTAATCAAGAACGTCCTTAATATCTTTTCCGTTTATTGATATGAGTTTATCACCGGGTTTTATTCCGGCTTTTTCGGCATATGATCCTCTGTCAACTCTTTCAATTCTTACCATAATGTTCCTGATGTCTTTCTTTTGTGCATGTATTAAAGTAATTATATCATATATGGCCACAACAAAACAATTGCGACAGGTGATTTTGACCTGCCGCGATTGCAATTAATCTTTTTTAGATTTTTCTGCTACGGAAACAACTTCTTTGCCATCATATGTTCCGCATGACTTGCATACTCTGTGTGCGAGATTGTATTCGCCGCACTTCGGGCACTTTGTCATTCCGGGAAGTTCGAGTTTCCATACATTTGAACGTCTTTTGTCTCTTCTGGCCTTTGAGACTTTTCTTTTTGGTACAGCCATTGTAGACCTCCTAGTTTAATACAGATAATCGTTTTTACTGTTTGAGCAACTCGCTCAATTTCGCCAGACGCGGGTCAACGGTCTTGGCTCTGCAATTACAGCTCTTCTTGTTCAAATCAATTCCACAAACAGGACATAACCCCTTGCAATCTTCTTTGCAAAGTATCCCGTACTGGGGATATTCGAGCACTATTTGTTCGAAGAATGGCGAAACAACATCTATTTCTTTATTCTTTACAAACAGATAATCTTCGCTCTCTTCAGATTTATTACCTCTAATTGCTTTGTTCTCAATATGAATATTGAGTACTGCATGTGCAGGTCCTGCACACCTGGCGCATGGTTCGGAAAAACCTACAACTGAACTATAGTTCACGTCATAAGTCCCATCACCGCAAGTTGATACATTCCCCGACAGTACAATCGGGTAATCAAACTTGGTTTGCGGAAAATCCTGAGCTAATTGCTCACAATCTTCCTGTGTCAGTCTGAATTCAAAATCCAAGCTGTTTGTTGACCCAGCCAACAACTTTGTCAAGTCCAGATTCATTTGAAAATCACCTAAAACACATACTGCACCAAAATACAGCATTGTATATTATACAATTCGCGTTTTCCTTTGTCAACATTATATTTTTATTATTTTTTTGTCAAAAAACAGGCTCATTTTACAATAAAGTTAAGAATTCTGTTCTTAACATATATTTTTTTGACGACGGTTTTTCCAGCAACCGACTGAGCAACCTTGTCATTCTTCAAAGCTATCTCAACAGCTGTGTCTTCATCGGCATCAAAAGGAATCTGAACAGTATCTTTCATCTTTCCGAGTACCTGAACACCTATTGTCACATTCTGTTCAACAGTTTTGGACTCGTCATATTCCGGCCAGGCCGTCAGTGAACACAGACCTTCGCCTTCAAGTCTTTCCCAGATCTCTTCGCAGATGTGAGGAGCGAACGGACAGAGCAAAGTCACGAAAGTTTTTAGTTCGTCAATTGTAAGAGCATTCGCATCGTATATCTCGTTTGAAAGAGTCATCAGAGCTGCAAGCGCTGTATTGAACTTCATTGCCTCGATGTCGTCAGATACTTTCTTTATCGTCTTATGGAATGAAGCTTCGAGCTTTGGTGTCACGCCATGACCTTTGGCAAGGAACAGGAATCCCCAGACTTTGTCCAAAAATCTCTTGCATCCCTTAATTGAAGACTGAGACCACGGAGCAGCTTTTTCGAAGTCGCCGATGAACATCTCATAAGTTCGGAGAGTATCTGCACCGTACTGGTCAACAATGTCCAGAGGATCTATTGTATTGCCCTTTGACTTTGACATCTTTTCTCCGTCTTCTCCGAGAATCATGCCGTGAGCCGTACGCTTTTTATACGGCTCTCCGCAGTGAAGCACTCCTATGTCATTGAGGAACAATGCCCAGAATCTTGAATAGAGCAGGTGAAGTGTTACGTGCTCCATGCCTCCGTTGTACCAGTCAACCGGCATCCAGTAGTCAAGAGCTTTCGGATCGGCAATTCCAGTAGTACATTTCGGATCGCAGTATCTCAGGAAATACCATGAGCTTCCTGCCCAGTTCGGCATAGTGTCCGTTTCTCTCTTGGCCGGCCCTCCGCAGCATGGACAGGTTGTGTTAATCCAGTCTGTGGCCTTGGCCAGAGGAGATTCACCATTGTCAGTTGGTTCAAAATCTTTAATGTCAGGGAGCGTCAGAGGAAGCTGGTCTTCCGGAATAGCTACCCAGCCGCATTTTTCACAATTTACAAGCGGAACCGGTTCGCCCCAGTATCTCTGTCTTGAGAATACCCAGTCACGAAGCTTGTAGTTTGTCTTCTTCTGTCCTATGCCCTTTTCCGTGAGCCATTCAATTATTTTTTCTTTTGCTTCGCTTACTTCAAGGCCGTCAAGGAATCCCGAGTTGACAAGTTTGCCGGTTGCAACATCTGTATATGCCGCCTCCTGAACATTTCCGCCTGCGACAACTTCTATTATCGGCATATTGAATGCCTTTGCGAAATCCCAGTCTCTGGAGTCGTGACCGGGAACTGCCATAATGGCACCTGAACCGTAAGTTGACAAAACATAATCCGAAATGAAAATTGGTATCTCTTTTCCGTTAGCAGGGTTAATTGCAGATACTCCTTCAAGTCTGACACCTGTCTTGTCCTTGACGATCTCAGCTCTTTCAAAGTCCGACTTTTTCTGTGCCTCAGCCCTGTAAGCTTCTATTTCGGCATAGTTTGTCAGTTTGTCTTTCCATTTCTCTATCAGGGAATGTTCCGGAGCCATAACCATGTATGTAACACCGAATATTGTGTCCGGTCTTGTAGTGTATACAAGGAGCTTGTCTCCGGCAGTCGTACCGAAGTTTATCTCTGCTCCGTATGATCTTCCGATCCAGTTTATTTCCTGTGTCTTGACTCTCTCGATAAAGTCAACATCCTTAAGACCGTCAATGAGCTTGTCTGCATATTCTGTAATCTTGAGCATCCACTGGCTCTTAACCTTGTGGACAACTTCCCCGCCGCATCTCTCGCATCTTCCGTCAACAACTTCTTCATTTGCAAGAACAACTTTACATGATGTACAGAAGTTGACGCTCATCTCTTTCTTGTATGCAAGTCCGGCTTTGAAAAACTGGAGGAATATCCACTGAGTCCACTTGTAGTAATCCGGATCAGACGTGTTTATTTCCTTGGACCAGTCAAAGCTGAATCCGAGCATTTTGAGCTGCTGAGTAAAGTGCTCAATATTGTTCTTTGTAACTACAGCCGGGTGAATGTGGTTTTTGATAGCATAGTTTTCAGTTGGTAAACCGAAAGCGTCCCACCCCATCGGAAAAAGAACGTTGTATCCCTGCATTCTTCTTTTTCTTGAAATTATATCCATCGCGGTATATGGACGCGGGTGTCCTATATGAAGACCTACACCCGACGGATAAGGAAACTCAACAAGGCTGTAAAATTTCGGAAGTGTAAAATCATTCTTTGTTTCAAATGCCTTTTTTTCTTCCCATATCTTTTGCCACTTGGGCTCAATTTCTTTAAAATCGTATGTCATTATTTTCCTCATTTCCCGGAGTTCAATGTTACTTCTCCGGCACCACTCCATAATTTTTCAAGTTTATAGAATTCTCTCATATCTTTGTGGAAAACATGGACCATAACATGGGCATAATCCATGACCACCCATGTTCCTTCAGCGAATCCATCCACATTCAGCGGGGCGAGATCTCTCTCTTTGAGTTTCATCTCAAGTCTTCCTGAAATTGATTTGATCTGAGTTGAAGAATTACCGGTGCATATGACAAGGTAATCCGTCATAACGGTCTTGTCTGAAACAGTAATGAGCTTTATGTCACTTGCTTTCATTTCATCGAGTTCTTCAACTATTGCTTTTACGATTGCATCTGCATCTGCATTTGCCAATGAACTTTTAACAACTTTTGTTTCTTCTGCCATATTTTACCTCAAGAACTGTAATATTCGTCTATGTATTCTTTACCGCTCTCTTTTGATGTGAATAATCCCTTTTTGTCAAAGTTTTCAATCTTGATTTCCTCACCGGAATTCAGATATTTGTTGACATCTTCAAGAGCTTTTGTTTTTTTGATGCAGTAATAACCCCACAATTCTGTTTCGGGATCCTGAACAGGTGATCCTGCGATTGTTGCTATGCTTACTTTTGATGAGTCAGTGCCATAGACTGATTTAATCATATCAATGACTTCACCAATTTTTGCATTTGTGACAACCGATCCGTAGAGTTCGGTTGCAATTGAAATAAGCGAATCCTGAGGGATATTCTTCATTACCTGTTTCACCATCTCGTTGATGAAATTGGCCCTGAGGTCCATTCTGTCGAGATCGCCCTTTGTATATCCCGTTCTGTATCTTATAAGCTGCTCGGCCATGTCGCCGTTCAGTTTCTGTTTTCCTGCTTTAAGGTGGATGTGCAGGTCCTGAACATCATCGTCGTAATCCATGTCCACCGGAACGTCATATTCCACTCCGCCGATTTTGTCTATGATGTAGACGAAAGAATCTGTATCTAGAAGAACATAGAAATCTATATTCACTCCGAGTGCTTCGCTGAACTGGTTTCTCACGTCATTCAGCGCTGATTCTCTTGCCTGGTTGTTTCCCTTGGCGAGAGTATTCTTGAAATAGCTGAACGATGCTGCATACATGCTGTTTGCTTTGCTTATGTTCTTGTAACCGCCAACCGCTTTATTTATGTACAGGTCTCTCGGTATCTGAAGGATACTCAGAGTCCCCTTGTTTTCGTCAACGTGAGCTATCATCATAACATCGGTACTGTTTGATGCATCATCAAGTCCCATAACCATAATGTTGTATGATGGTTTATCTATTCCTTTTCCAACAATTGATTCAACAACAGCAAACACAACAAGCGCCACTATCAGCACTGAAAGCAGAACAATTACCACTTTCAGGATTGTTGCCGAACTTGCTCTTTTAACTTCCATTGTTTTGTCCTCCTGATTTTAGTAATGAATTCCAAAGAGGAATTACATTTTCTTCTATTTCCATTCTCCTTTGGAGCAGATGAACTATTGTATTTTCAATGCACATTTGTATTGTCTCATCCAGAACAACGGCCAGTGCATCGGTATTGTCTTTTTTGTCTTCGCATCTGTTGTAAAATGCCCTGCGCAATTCCTTGCAAGATTCATACTGTCTTGTGGGTTCTATGAAGTCGGCTATAAATAGCAGTTTGTCCACAAGACTCATTCCGACTTTTCCTGTTGTATGACATCCTACTGCGGAAAAAACGGTATCATCAATTATATCTTTTCCAAAAAGTTCTCTTGCGAATTCCGCTCCTGTATATTGATGCATGACAGGCATTGGGTCATCCGGTTTCTTGTCTGTTCTGATGCCATACCTGGAACACAGTTCCAATTGCTTTTCCCCACTGAAATCTTTTGTTATGTCATGGACCAGCGCCGCTTTTTCCAAAGCAAATGAATCACTGTCGCTCAGATTGAACAGCTTTGCCAAAGCTGCAGATTCCTCGTAGACGCTCAGAGTGTGTCTGTATCTTTTTTCGGATTCATATTTCACAACTTCGCGCCTGATGCATTCAAACACCTTTTCCTTATTTGTTTCCATGAACGCTTCTGATGTATTCGCAAACACTTTCGGGTACGTATCTGCTGATGTCCTTTCCTTCGGTTATCATGCTCCTTATAAGTGTCGATGATACTTCATAAGGCTGACATTTTAACACAACTATTTTCGCATTGTATTTATCTTCATATTCCTTTTTCCGCTCTTCAATTGATTCAAAACCTTTAACATCAGAATCATTTCTCAGAACGAGGCAGAGAGTACACATTCTGAACAGGTCTTCAAAACGGTACCATTTGTCAAATGACATGAACATGTCTGTCCCGCACAGCATGAACAATTCGTTTCCCGTTTTACTGAATTCCTTCAGTGTGTAATATGAATAGCTTTTACCCTCTCTTCTGATTTCGAAATCCGAAACTTCAATTCTGTCATTGTCCCGGTTCTTATCCGAAAAAGCAAGTCTGGCCATTTCCAAGCGCTCTTCAGAACTGAAACAGCCCGGCATTTCTTTGTGAGGAGGGTTGCCTGCAGGCATCACATACAGCTTGTCCAGTTTACACTCATTCAGGAAAGTATGAGCCGCATTGACATGTCCGTTGTGAATAGGGGCAAATGTGCCTCCGAAAATACCGACTCTCACAATGTTTTTATCATGAGACTGTATTGTTTGTGCTTTTTGGACTCTTTATACAGAGTAAACCTTGTGCCAATTGCGCAAACACAGTCTGCACCTATTTTTTCCGCAATTTCGTCACCGGCTTCTCTTGCCGTCATCCCGCTGTTCTCCAGTACTCTGGCTTTGACGAGTTCTCTGGCCTCAAGCGCATCTTCCAGTTGTGTCAGAAGATTTTCGTTGATTCCGCCTTTTCCCACCTGGAATATTGTTTCCAGTCCGTTCGCCTTTCCTCTGAGAAAGGCTCTCTGCTTTCCGCTTAACATTTCAGAATTCTCCTTGAAAACTCTTTTGCAAACAATTGCATTGCTCTTGCCCTGTGGCTCACTGAATTCTTCTCTTCAGAATTCATCTCGGCAAAAGTCTTGTTCAATTCCTGATAGAGGAAAAGCGGATCATATCCGAAACCACCATTTCCCCGTCTCTCTCTGAGTATTATTCCCGGACACTCGCCTCTGCAGCAGAATTCCGTTCCGTCCGGTGTTACGCAAGCTATAACAGAGACAAATTTTGCAGTTCTTTCTGAATCTGCAATATCATTCATCCTGTCCAGAAGCTTGTCATTGTTCTTTTCGTCGTCGCATGGTTCTCCCGCATATCTTGCTGAGTATACCCCGGGTTCCCCATCCAGGCAGTCTACGCAAAGACCTGAGTCATCAGCAATTCCTATATATCCGAGTTTCGCTGCGACCCTTGCTTTTATGAGTGCATTCTCTTCAAATGTCTTTCCGTCCTCTACAACGTCGTCATCGTATCCGATGTCTGAAAATGTCTTCAGTTCAACCTTGTCTGATTGAAGGAAGTGCTCAAGTTCAACGGCTTTGTGAGAATTGTGTGTTGCAATCAGTATTTTAAACATATTAGTCTCCGAACAAAGCGCTCACAAATTCATCAGGATCGAATTTCTGGAAGTCGTCTACTTTTTCTCCGACGCCGATGTATTTTACGGGAACACCGAGTTCCTCTCTTATTGAGAATACGATGCCGCCTTTTGCCGTGCCGTCGAGCTTTGTCAGAATGATACCGGTCAGTTCGGCAACATTTTCAAACTCTTTTGCCTGGATTACGGCATTCTGTCCGGTTGTCGCATCCAGCACCAGAAGCGTTTCTCTGACGCAGTCAGGAAGCTCCCTGTCAACCACTCTGTTGATTTTGCCAAGTTCGTCCATAAGATTCTTCTTGTTGTGGAGTCTTCCGGCTGTATCGATAATCAGTACGTCAGCATGACGTTTCTTTGCTGCTGATGCGGCATCAAAAACTACTGCTGCAGGGTCTGAGCCCTCGTTTCCCTTGATTATGTCAACTCCAACTCTTTCTGCCCAGATTGTCAGTTGTTCGGCAGCTGCGGCCCTGAAAGTGTCTGCTGCGGCAAGAACAACCTTTTTTCCTTCGGATTTCAGCATGGAGCTGATTTTTGCAATTGATGTGGTTTTCCCGACACCATTGACCCCGATGACCAGTATAACAGTCATTTTCCCGTCTTCAAAGGCAATTTCACCGCCTTCGCCGATGCATTCTCTGAGTATTCCGAAAAGTTCCTGTTTTGCCTGCTGACCGTCTGTTATTCTTTTTGCCTTAAGTGTTTCTCTGAGTTCATTCAGAATTTTCTCTGTCATTTCGACGCCGACGTCGCTTGTTATAAGCAGCTCTTCCAGTTCGTCAAACAGATCTTCGTCTATTCTTACGAATGCTCTGAATATGTTTTCTATTCCGTCCGCCAAAGCCTTTTTTGTCTTCTGCAGACCGGCTTTAAGTTTCTCAATAAATTTCACCGGAACCTAAACCCAACCTTTCTTCTATCTCTGAAACATCAATTGAAAGGATATCTGATATTCCCTTTTCATGCATAGTTACACCGTAAATGGTGTCTGCTGCCGCCATTGTCCCTCGTCTGTGGGTAATGATGACAAACTGAGTCTTCTCAGTATAGTTCTTGACATATTCTGCAAATTTGTCAACGTTCACTTCATCAAGAGCAGCTTCAATTTCATCAAGAATGCAGAATGGTGAAGGATTTACTTTCATTATTGCAAAATACAGAGCAATAGCTATAAATGCCTGTTCTCCACCTGAAAGCAGCGTCATGCTTGTTATCTTCTTTCCAGGAAGAGCCACATTTATTTCAATTCCACAATTCAGCACGTCAACGGGATCGGTCAGCCTTACTTCTGCTGAGCCGCCGCCAAACAACTGCTTAAAGACTTCATCAAAGTTGATATTGATCTGATTCATTGTGTTCGTGAAATCTGATCTCATCTGTTCTTCGAGTCCGAAAATAATCTTGAGCAGTTCGTCTTTTGAAGTTCTGAGATCCTGAGTCTGAACAGACAGTTCGTCATACCTGCTCTTAACTTCCTTATACTCTTCAATTGCTCCGACATTTACGTTTCCGAGAGCTTTTATCTCGTTCTTGAGCTTGTTCTGGATTGATACAGACTCGCCTCTTGTCTTTTCAGTAATCTTCGGATAACTGGAGTTGTGTGCTTCGGAAGGAGTGAGGTCATATTCTTCGAACAGGAAATCTATCAGTTTCTTAGTCTTCTCTTCAACTTTCTCAAATGCGCTCTGTGCTTTTGTCAAAGCGGTGAAAGCGAGATCGTGCTTGTTCTGATATTCTTTCTGCTTTTCTCTTATTCGCGCACTCTTGCCTTCATATTCTTCAGCCTGCTGTGACAAAGCAGCTTTTCTCTCTTCAAGTTCTGATCTCTTCTTTATCAGTTCGTCGGCGACGCTTGACGCGTTTTCCATCTTCCTGATATTCTCGTCAATGCTTGCAATAATCTCAGACTTTCTGTCGTTAAGCGCAGCCACTTCATCTGAATGAGACTTGCTGCTCAAAGTCAGTCTGTCAAACTCTTCCTTAAGTGAAGCGGCATTCTTGAGTTCAACTGCAAGAGCCAGGGATTTTTCAGACAGAACGTCCCTTGAGTCTTCCAGTTTCTGCTCAAGTTCTTTCGTCTTGCTGTTGAATTGTTCGACCTGGAGGTCAATCTTCTTCAATGACTCCTCGTACTGTCTGCGCTTTTCTGCAATCTCAGCTTCATTGTCTTCGCCTGCACGTATGTTCAGTTCAATACCGGTGGATTCCTCTCTGAGCTGATCCAGATTCTTACGGATATCGCTTATCTGAGTCTCAAACTCTTTGTTCTGGATCTGTTCGGCATTGAACATGGTTGTTACAATGGACAGTCTGGTCTTGTAGTCTGATGAAGAATCATTTGCCTCGGACAGTTTGATGTTGACTTCGTCAATGTCTGACTGGAGTTTGCTGTCCTTCTTTTCAAGGGACTTGATCTCTTCGTTGAGTCTTTCAGTCTGTGAATGTCTTGAAAGCATTCCGGAATCGCTGGCTGATGAGCCGCCCGTAAAGCTTCCTCCGGCATTTATAACCTGTCCGTCAAGGGTTACAACCTTATATTTGAACCCCAGGAATTTGGCTATTGCATTTGCATCATCCATCGTTTTGGAAATAATGGTTCTGCCGAGCAAATAGTCAATTATGGATCTGAATTTATTGTCACATGTGACCAGATTGTTGGCAACGGCAACATATCCCTGCATCTTTTCAATTCCGAGGAGCTTTCCGTCAACGGGAGAACCGCGCATGGTTGTGGTGGGATAAAATGTTGCTCTGCCGGCATTCTTGTTTTTAAGATATCTGATTGAATACTTTGCGGTCTCTTCGTCTTCAACAATTATATTCTGAAGACTCGGACCGAGAGCCACTTCAATCGATGTTGCATATTCTTCCGAAACGCCGATGATTTTGGAAACAGGACCATAAATTTTGGGATCTGACCTGTCAGGTTTCTTCATCAGACCGTTTTTGAAGTCACTCATTATGGTCTTGACTGCATGAGAATAACCCTCGAGCAGTTCTTCCATTCTCTCAAATGTCTGAAGTCTGTGTTTTCTCTGGGTAATCTGCAGATATACTTCATTCTTCTCATTTGAAAGTCTTGTCAGCTCTTCATTCAGATTTGCTTTTTCATTTTCAAATCCGTCAAATTTTGACTGTATTTCGTCTACCTGTTTCTGGTACTGCTCAAGAAGTTTCTGACCCTGGTCATATCTGCCTTCAAGTATTGCCAGTTCGGCTTCGTACTTTTCAATATCTTCTTTCAGGACAGATAATCTTTCGGCACCGACGCCCTTGCTGGTCTCAACTGCTGACAGCCTTATTTTTTCATCCACGTCTGCAGAGTGAATTCTCTCTGAATCCTCAATTGATTCCTGAAGCGCTCTCTGGACCTTTTCAAGTTCGGTCTCATATTCATCGCTTTCCTTCTGAAGATTCTCGCACTCCTGTTTCAAAGTGGCTATTTTCTGTTCACTTGACGCAAGCAGATTGCCTTTCTCATATGCGAGTTCGCTTTCCTGTTCCATTGTTTTTGTTTCGGAAGCGAGTCTTTCTTTTACTTCGTCAAGTTTTTCATTGAGGTGAATATTGTCATTCTTTGAGATTTCTGCGCTGCTGACGGACTTTGACGCTTTTTCTATACTTTCGCTGAGTTCTCTGGATACATTTTCAATGTCAATTCTGTTCTTCTGGCTCGCATTGAAAACTTCGTCATATTTTCTGTCTATGTCTTCAAGATCTGCATCAACCACGGACAGTTCGGACTGCAGACCCGCAATGTTCTCTTCGAGTTTTTCTTTTTCGCCTTTTGCGTTGTCCAGGTCATATACTGCCAGGGAAACATCTATGCCTTTTTTCTGCTCAAATATTTCCAGATATTTCTTTGCTTTCTCTGAGTCTCTTTCAAGAGGTCCTATTCTGGACTTGAGTTCGTTTTCTATGTCTTCGAGTCTTATGAGGTTTTCAACTGTACTCTCAAGTTTTCTTTCGGATTCTTCTTTCTGGTATCTGTATTTGGCAATACCCGATGCCTCTTCAAATACTTTTCTCTTGTCTTCGCTCTTTGATGAAATAATCTCTGCTATCTTTCCCTGTCCGACAATTGAATATCCGTTCTTTCCTATGCCTGTGTTGAGAAACAATTCTGTTACGTCTTTGGCAAGCGCCTTCTTCTTGTTAATGAAATATTCGCTTTCTCCTGCTCTGTAGTAGCGGCGCGTTACTGCAATTTCATCATAATCTCCGAGAGAAGCCACTTTCCCAGCTTCTTCCGAATTGTCAAAAGTGATTGTTACTTCTGCGTAGCCCATCGGGCTTCTTTTTTCTGATCCGGAAAAAATGACATCTTCCATTTTAGAGCCGCGTACACTCTTTGGCGAGCGCTCTCCGAGCACCCACTTTACGGCATCGGAAATGTTGGATTTTCCGCTTCCGTTGGGACCGACAACTATGGTTATTCCCTTATCGAAATTCAATTTTGTTCTTTCAGGGAATGACTTGAATCCCTGCATTTCAATTGATTTTAATCTCACTTTTACCTTCCTGTTATCGTCGTTCTCATATCAAATTCACCGATACCTGAACAACCTTTTATCTTCATATCTATCAGACCGAATTCTTCTATTATCCTGTTTTTGTTGACTTTCCTGTATCCGGAAACAGATGAAACCCGTTTGGGATTAACTAATACTTCCAGTATTTTTCCTTTGCAGCATTCTCTTGAAACATTTTTTCTCAAAAGCTTTTCGAAATATATGCTGAGACACATTTCTCCGATGGTTTCGGAATACTCGCCAAAAGCAATGTCGCTGCCGTCAGTCAAATTGTCGGTGGACTGAAGTCCAATTCGAATTACGTCAACTCCGTGATTCAGAAATACTTCGAATGCCTTCTCGCTTCTCTCAGCCGCTTCAGTAATTGCGAGTGGAACGTATCTGCCTTCTTTGGTCATCTCTGCAAGCTTAGTATTTTTCAGCACCACACACGGATAGATTCTTGAAGCTGAAGCTCCCCATTCGGATATCCTGGTTGCTGTCGCTATTTCCTTTTCTTCATCTGATCCCGGCAAGCCTATCATCATCTGGCCTACAAACTGCATTCCCGAACTCACTATGAGTTTGGCGGCTCTCTCAGACTGCTCGGAGGTATGACCTCTTTCATTGATTCTGAGAACTTCATCGGAACAGCTCTGCACGCCAAGTTCAACTGTCTTCATCCCGTTTTCTTTAAGAAGTCCTATTATGTCTTCATTGATGTAATCAGGTCTTGTGGAACATCTCATTGAATCTATTTTTCCGGAGTCAATGTAACTTTTTCCGAGTTTTAACAAATACTCAAGATCGTCTCTGTCAATTCCGGTAAAACTTCCGCCGAAATACGCAAGCTGTATTTCCTGCTTTTGGGGGTCGGTTGTTGCCAGTGCGTTTTCTATTTCGTTTTTGATATTTTCAAAATCCGGTCTTGAGTGTCCGGAAATCTTCACCTGATTGCAGAATATACAGTTGTGCGGACATCCCATGTGAGGGATGAATATTGGAATATTAATGTGTTTTTTCATCACAGAATGTCATCAAATTTAATCCCGATTAACTCCAAAGCATTTTTGGCAGCTTCTTTTTCGGCTTCCTTCTTGCTCTTTCCTATCCCTCTTCCGAAGACATTGCTGTTGATTCTCGCTTCACAGACAAATGTTTTGTCATGATCAGGTCCCGATTCCGACACTATAACGTACTGAAGTTTCTCTCCGGGTGTCTCCTGGACTTTTTCCTGTAGAATGGATTTTGGATCCTGAAGATTGTGTTCTCTCTTTATAAGGTTTGTGGAGCTGATGACAAAAGGAAGAACAAACTGTCTTGCCTTTTCTATACCGCCATCAAGAAAAATAGCGGCAATGAGTGACTCGAATGCATCTTCAAGATTTGATTCTATGTTTCTTCCACCGTTTTTCTCTTCACCTTTTCCAAGGAAAAGATAATCTCCAAGTCCTATCTGTCTTGCAAACTGGGCAAGTGAATCTCTTTCTACTATCTGTCTTCTGATGCTGGACAGTTCGCCCTCGTTTTTTTCAGGAAATTTATCGTAAATGTATTTACTTGTGATGGCTGACAGTATTGAATCTCCCAAAAATTCCAGTCTCTCATTTGACTGGATATTTGTTCTGGATTCGTTTACATAAGATGAGTGTCTTAAAGCCATATACAACAGTTCTTTGCTGTTGAAAAAGTAACTTATCTTTTTCTCGAGGATTGCCGGATCCTTGGGATAGCTTACTGTCTTCTCTTCCACTGCGCCCTCCAATAATACTTGATTAGATTATTATATATTATATATCGAATTAATTCAACTGAAATTGCAAGCCAAAAACAACGAAAATCCACGACGTATGCCGTGGACTTTGTTTGTTTTACGACTATGTTTTTTCACTTAGATATTTTTGTCAGAAGGTCGTTTTCGTTCATATAGCAACACGCCATCTCTTGCAATTCTTTTTTCAAATGCTGCAAATTCCTGTTTTTCTTTAAACCTGCTGTTATGGTAGACCAATAAATCAATCGGCATTGTTTGAATCTTGTATAGAGCCCTTCGGATATCAATTGCTACATCAATTGTCCTTGAATCCCCATCAGGAATAATAACGCATATATCATAATCACTATCTGCATTTGGAACTCCGTATGCATATGAGCCAAACAAATAGATGCAATCAACATTTACTGTGTTCTTAATAACATCGCACATTGCATCTAAATCTTTTTTAACCTTATTAGTCATACAAAACTCCTTCCCTCATTTTTCAAGATAAATTATAACGTATATCATTGATCTCTTCAATTAGAACAATAAACTATCTACACGCTGATGAAAAGGAAAATATCATCATTATAATCAGAAATCCACGACGTATGCCGTGGACTTTGTTTGCTGATTTCTATTTTTTCTTGTAATCACAGTCCTGATTGCTGCAGTACAAAGAGTCTCCTTTTTTCGACTCTACAAGTATTGACCCGCATTTAGGACATTTTTCGTTAACGGGTTTATTCCATGTTGCAAATGTGCACTTGGGATATCCTTCGCATCTGAAGAAAATTCTTCCCGACTTACTCTTAACCTTGAGTATGTCTCTTCCGCATTTAGGACATGGAACGCCAATTGGATCCGGAACCGGTTTTGTAGTCTTGCATTTTGGATAATCCGTGCATGCATAGAAACTGCCGTATTTTCCTGTCCTGAGAACCATTGGTTTTCCGCATTTTTCACAGATCATGTCAGTCTGAACGGGTTCAGCTTTTTCAACCTTTTTGATTACGTTTCCATTCTTGTCAAGCTGCATTGTATTCTTGCAGTCGGGATACCCAGAACAAGCCAGAAACTTTCCGTACGGGCCATACTTAATAACCATTTTTCTGCCGCACTGATCACAAATGTAATCCGTCTCTTCAACAGGGATTTTTATCTTTTTTGAAGGAGCGTTTTTATCTGCCTTTTCAAGGCATTTTGTGAAATTGTCGTAGAAACTGGATAATACTTCGCTATAAGAATGTTCTCCCTGAGCAATGGAGTCAAGTTTGGTCTCGGCGTCGGCTGTGAATTTGTAGTCGACATATTCCGGGAAATTCTCTTTCATCACTTCAACAACAGTCCTGCCAAGCGGAGTTGCTTTCAGGTTCTTTTTGTCTCTTTCAACATAACCTCTCTCAATTATCGTTGAAATAATTGTGGCATATGTACTTGGACGTCCTATTCCTTTTTCTTCAAGGAATTTTACAAGAGAGCCTTCATTGAAGTGCGGGGGAGGTTCTGTAAAGTTCTGCTTGGGTGTTACACTTTCAAGCTCGAGCTTTTCTCCCTTTTCAATGTTCGGAAGTTTTTCTCTCTTCTCTTCGCCTTCATCTTCTTCAATTCCGGAAACAGCCATAAAGCCCTTGAATGCGATATCATAGGCACTTGCTTTGAATATGTGTCCGTTTGATTCAATGTCCAAAGACAAAACATCAAGTTCTGCATTCTTCATCTGGCTTGCAATAAATCTGTTCCAGATCAGCCTGTAGAGTTTGAACTGGTCGCCCGTCAGAACTCCTTTGAGTTTCTCAGGGCTAAGATTCATGTCTGAAGGTCTTATTGCTTCATGTGCGTCCTGAGCAGAGTTCTTGGTCTTGTATACCTTCCTTCTGCTCGGATAATAATCACTTCCGTACGTATTTTCAATGTATTCTTTAGCTGCATATGCGGCTTCGTCAGCAATTCTCAGAGAATCTGTTCTCATGTATGTTATGATACCATGATCTCCGCCGAATTCTTTTCCAAGTCCAACGCCTTCATAAAGCTGCTGTGCAACTTTCATTGTTTTGGTGGCCTGGAAACCAAATCTTCTGGCTGCTTCCTGCTGCATTGTCGATGTTGTGAAAGGAGGCTGAGGAGATTTCTGTTTCTTCTCTTTCGTGCATTCAGTGACGACAAATTCGCCGCTCTTCACTGCATCAAGCACTGCCTGGGTTTCCTGTTCGCTCTTTATTACAGCTTTTTTTGAAGATGAAGTGCCAAAATACTTTGCGTTTATAACAGCTTTTTTGGATGTGCGCAAAACTGCATCAATAGACCAGTATTCTTCCGGTTTGAATGCCTGTATTTCTTCTTCTCTTTCAACAATGATCCTGGCTGCCACGGACTGAACTCTTCCTGCTGACAATCCGCTCTTGATCGTTTTCCACAAAAATGGACTGAGTTTATATCCTACAAGTCTGTCAAGAACACGTCTTGCCTGCTGAGAGTTGACAAGATCCATATCTATCTTTCTCGGTGACTCGATTCCTTTTTGAACAGCCGATTTTGTAATTTCATTGAAAGTTACTCTTTCGGTTTTGTTCTCATCAAGATCGAGCACTTTTGAAAGGTGCCATGAGATTGCCTCTCCTTCACGGTCAGGGTCGGTTGCGAGATATACCCGGTCTGCTTCTTTCGCTTTCTGCTTGAGATCGGATATTATCTTGTTTTTTCCCTGAATAGTCACATACTTTGGTTCAAAACCATTTTTTACGTCTATTCCGAGACTGCTTTTGGGCAGATCTCTTACATGACCTACTGATGCAATTACATCATAATTTTTTCCAAGACATGACTTGATTGTTTTGACTTTACCTGGAGATTCTATAATTACTAAATTCTGCATTTCGGTTCATCACTCTTCAGTGATGTTCCCCCTTATTCGTTTAATTATCTGCAATTCTTCTGTTTTCCCACATTATTACTGCAGCCGCTACTGAAGCATTCAGTGACTCCGGGCCGCTGCACATGGGAATATATACTTTTTCGTCACCGATTGATTTGATTCTTTCACTTATTCCATTGGCTTCATTGCCAATAATGAATACTGCTTTTTCATTTTTTGGAATACTGTCAAGTGTCTTCGATTTATCCTCTAAAACTGAACAATAAACCTTATACCCTTGTGCTTTTCTGTCAAGGATTTCTTTTGCAAAATCTGAGGATTCAACCGCTCTCATTCTGAACACTGAACCCATTGACGCACGTATTGTTTTTGGAGAATATATATCGACACTGTTATCAGATGTCACAATTTCTTCAACCCCAAATGCTTCCGCGCAACGGATTATAGTACCAAGGTTGCCCGGATCTGACAATCCGTCAAGAAAAATACTCAATCCCGTTTCTTTTTTTGCATGCAGAAACTTATCACATACACAGAAAATTCCCTCGGGTGAATTCTCGCATGTGATTTTTTCATAAACCGATTCATTTACTTCGTATAAATCGCAGTCGGTTCCTGAAAGCAGTCTTTTGCAATAATCCATTTTTTTCGTCAATGAAAAAACATACTTTATTGAAATATTGCTTTTGACGGCTTCCTCGAGCAGTTTTTCGCCTTCAAAGAAGCAGAGACCCGTTTCGTCTCTGTCTTTCTTGTTTCTAAGATTTCTGGCTTGAACGACTAATGGATTCTGCCTGCTGCTAATTAATCCTTTGCTATTCAAAATCAGTATTCCTTTTCAATTAACCAAAAACCAAAGCTCATATATAGCTTTGGTCTTGATTTATTTATTTTGCATTTTTAGCTGTTTCAACAAGAGCTGCAAAAGCTTCTTTGTCATTTACAGCGAGTTCTGCAAGCATCTTTCTGTTGAGGTCGATTCCTGCAACTTTGAGGCCGTGCATAAATGTTGAATAGTTCATGCCGTTAGCCTTTGCGCCTGCTGAAATTCTTGTAATCCAGAGTGATCTGAAATCTCTCTTTTTGAGTTTACGTCCAATAAAAGCATAGTTACCGCTCTTCATAACGGCTTCTTTAGCCATCTTGAAGTGTTTGCTCTTAGCTCCCCAGTAACCTTTTGCGAGCTTCAAAGTTTTATTTCTTCTTTTACGCGTCATCATCGCGCCTTTAACTCTAGCCATTTTAACTTACCTCCTATAATACCTTAATCATGAATCTGAGCCTTAACATTGGCTGTCATTGCCGGGCTGAGATAAGCATCACGTCTGAGCTGTCTCTTGCGCTTTGGTGTTTTGATGCCGAGTTTATGACGGCGTCCGTTGCTGTTCATTTTTACAATACCGCTCTTTTTAACAGTAAATCTCTTTGCGGTAGAGCTGTGTGTTTTAATCTTTGGCATTTTAAATACTTCCCTTCTTGTATTGCGTTATCCGCGATAATCACTTCTTGATTGGAGCAATAATTGCTGTAAGGTTTCTTCCCTCAAGTACAGGTGCCTTGTCGCACTGGCCGAGTTCGGAACATTCACTGATAAATCTGTCAAGCAAAGCATATCCGATTTCAGTATGACGCATTTCACGTCCCTTGAATTTGACAATTGTTCTGACTTTGTTTCCGTCTCCGAGGAAGCGGCGGGCATGTGTCAGTTTTGTCTGGATATCATGTTCTCCTATGTTGCAGGTCAATTGGATTTCTTTTGTTTCGATGATCTGCTGTTTCTTTTTTGCTTCTTTTTCTCGCTTATCACACTCAAAACGATACTTGCCGTAATCCATTATTTTGCACACCGGTGGCTGTGCCGTCGGAGCAATCATAACAAGATCAAGGTTTTTGTCATATGCGGTTTGCAGAGCGCTGTTTGAGCTTACTATGCCAAGCTGTTCGCCTGCGGGTCCTATGAGTCTTACTTGTGCTGCATTGATCTTCTCGTTAATGAGCAAGTCCTTATTATTGGTACCTATGGTACACCTCCAAAAATAAAATAATATCGCGGAAAACCAAGATAAGGTTCTCCGCGAGTAAGTGTCATTATTAATCTGACAATACGTTATTAACCCAACTCACTTATGTGGCAAGGTGAGGACGGAGAACGCCCTTCTTTGTTTTTGCATACGCGAGTATATCACATCGGTCAACGATTGTCAATAGTACTTTTTCAATTTTACTTAGTGCCGTAAAGTCTGTCGCCTGCATCACCGAGACCCGGTACGATGTAAGCATTTTCGTTCAGTCTTTCATCAACAGCTGCAGTATATATGTCTACATCCGGATGTTCACCCTGAACCTTTTTGATTCCTTCCGGTGCTGATACAAGGCACATGAGTCTTATGTTCTTGCATCCGTGTTCTTTGAGTTTTGTAATCGCATCAGCAGAACTGCCGCCTGTAGCAAGCATCGGGTCAACAACAATTACCACTCTTTCTTCGATGTCGTTTGGAAGTTTGCAGTAATACTCAACCGGATTGTGTGTCACAGGGTCTCTGTAAAGACCTATATGTCCGACCTTGGCAACCGGTACAAGATTCAAAAGACCATCGACCATTCCGAGTCCTGCACGCAGTATCGGAACAATTGCAACTTTCTTTCCTGCAATGATGTTGACTTTTGTCTTGCAGATAGGTGTTTCGATTTCAACTTCTTTTGTCGGGAAATCTCTTGTTACTTCGTAACCCATAAGCATAGAGATTTCATCGAGAAGCTGACGGAAGTCCTTTGGTCCTGTCTCTTTTTTTCTCATGTAGCTGAGTTTGTGCTGAATTAGTGGATGATCAATGACATGAAGTGTGCTCATATATACTTCCTCCTGAAATGGCCCACAGGCCAACTATATTGTCGCGATTAATTATATATCCCGCGCTTTTCCTTTTCAACTCAATTGTGTGCTTTTTTGCCAGCGAACGGGATCTCTCCGACATCTATTTTTATTGTCTTGCTGCCCAAATACTCAAGAGGCTGAGGAATATCTTTTCCAAAAACCAGTTTGTATGCCCACAAAGCCTGGCTTTTCATTCCTGCAATCCTGTCTCCTCGTTGTATCGAGTATTTTCCTTCACCCACAAGTGGACACCCAATAAATGCCATCTGAGCTCTGATCTGATGTGTTCTTCCAGTCAAGAGTTCAACCTCACAAAGTACTCCGTCTTGCGTTTTTTGAATGACTCTGTATTTTGTAACTGCTTTCTTTGCATCCTTTATATTAGGTTTTTCCGCATACACTTTTACCTTGTTGTTTGCGGAATCCTTAACTATGTATCCTTCTATGGTTCCCTCTTTTTTTGCAGGCATATTCCTCAGAAGACAAAGATAATACTTCTGAACGAGTCTTTCCTTTATTATATCATTCATAGCGCGGAGTGAAGCGGCATTTTTAGCAGCTATGACAAGTCCCGCGGTATTTCTGTCTATTCTGTTGCAAAGTGCGGGTGCAAAAGAATTTTCCTTGGTTTCATCATATTCGTTTTTTCGCCACAGATATCCCTTGATCTGTTCAATCAATGTGTCCTTCTCTTCATTCTGATCAGAGTGGCACAAAAGGCCTACCGGTTTGTCTACAACGAGAATATTTGCATCCTCGTAGACCACGCCGAATGAAGATTTCAGGTTCTTGTAGAACTGGGAACCAGCTGTCTCAAAGAATTCCTCTTTGACGAATACCTGAACTGTGTCACCTTCATTGAGCATCTGACCAATTTCTGCCCTTTTTCTGTTGACCTTGATTTTCTTTGTTCTTATGGCCTTGTACATCATCGATTTTGGAAACAGAGGCATTGCCTTGGTTATGAACTTGTCAAGTCTTTGTCCTGAATCGTTTCCGGTGATTTCAAATACTCTCATATTCTCCAAGTGACGTTGCCGTCACAACTCCGTTTCTGTATTCTTTTGCAACCAAAATCAAGGTCTGACCGCAGAGGTCTTCCGGGCTGTCATATTCGACATCAAACATGTTCTGAGCATGGCCCAGCCACATCCCATTTTTCTTTTCTTCAAATAGTACCGAGAGTGGTATTCTGTTGTCCATGAAGAACTTAAACTGCTCTTCTGCAGATTCTTTGCAGATTTCAGAAAGAACACTGAGTCTTCTGTTCTTCACTTCAGAAGGCACCTTTCCGTTCATCAGAGAAGCTTCCGTTCCTTTTCTGTCAGAATAAGGGAATATGTGTGCATGGTACAGCCCTATTTCTTTAACCAGTCTGCAAGTTTCCTCGAATTCTTCTTCGGTTTCATTCGGAAAACCGACAATTATATCTGCTGAAAAGCCAGCGTCAGGCATCAGCGAACGTATTTTCTTGACAGACTTCAAAACCATTTCAGGATTGTATTTTCTCTTCATCCTTGCAAGTACACTTGCGCTTCCGCTTTGAAGGGAAAGGTGGAAAGAAGGCATGAATTTTTCTTCCGATGCAAGATATTCAATAAAGTCTTCTCTCAGAACCGATGGTTCGATTGATCCGATTCTGACTCTTTCTATTCCTTCTGCTGAGCATACCGCGGATATTGCATCTCTCAGTGTATATTTTCTGTTTTCTTTTCCGTATGATGCAATTTCCGTTCCGGTAAGAACAATTTCCTTGTATCCGTTTTTCGCAAATATCTCGGCTTCTTTTTTTATTTCTTCAGGTTCCCTCGACACAACGGGACCTCTTGCTTTTCTTATGATGCAGTATGTGCACTCGTTGTCGCATCCGTCTGCAATCTTCAAAAATGCTCTCTCAGCATTTTTTTCAATTCCGACAAGGCCGCAGTTTTCGTAAGGAGCATTGCTGAGATCCAGAACCTGAGTTCTACTGTTTTCTTTTCCTGACAATGCATCAAGTGCATATTCGACAGCTGTCATTTTATTTCTGTTCCCGCAGACATAATCTGCTCCGAGTTCCGATACTCTTTCAGGTTCAAGCTGGCTGTAGCATCCCATTACGATAACTACTGCATCCGGGTTAGTCGTCTTTGCTCTTCTTATGAACTGTCTTGACTTTCTGTCAGCTTCTGCAGTTACTGAACAAGTGTTGACAACATACACGTCGGCCTTTTCCGAAAAATCGCGCAGAACAAATCCCGCAGCCTTCATTTTCTCTGCGAGTGCATCCGTCTCATATTGATTTGTCCTGCAACCTAGAGTTGCAAAAGCCGCTGTATATGTTTTCATAATCTATTGAAAAGACCGCTGTGTAAAGCGGTCTCACCTGTTCCTTAATCTTTGATGGTGTATTTGTCAAGTTCCTCAAAGAGTTTATCTGTATTGTCTGAATATGCAGTCAGAGTAATCGGCTTGAGAAGATCAAGACTGAAAATGCCCATAATTGATTTTGCGTCAACTACATACCTTCCGCTTGATAAATCTATCTCCATGTCATACTTGCGGACAATATCAACAAAATCTCTGACATCGTTAATTGAGGAAAGGCTGATTTTTAGATTTTTCATGATAATCACCTCCTAAGTTTCATTCCGTAGGTATATTATCAAAAATAGTGCAATAAGTCAATCAAAAACGAACAAATTTACCTAATACTCAATCCTTGTATGCTCGCACAAATGAAAATAATTCTGACAATTATACGCAAAATGTTGATTAATGAAATCGAAATTCTATAGATTGTCGATGCCCAATATGGAAATAATTAAGAATGTGCTCATTCTCTGTAAGATCGTCTAGCATTTAATGTCAATGGTCGCTTTTGATGTTTGTTTGGAAAACACTTTTTTGAAAACATTCGATGATCCACACAATAGCAAACAAAACAAAAACAATCATGAGTGCAAAGAGAACCCAAAGATGGTTGACAAAAAAACGAAATCCAAATAATAAGAAAAACAGCACTGCCAGTACTACCCTCATCAAACCCAAAATACGTTGCTTTTTGTTTGTTGGATGAAATAAAATCTTGATGCCCAAAAACATACCAGTTCCAACAAGTATGAATATAACAAAAAAAATCGTGTCTAATGCTTTTTCAATGTTCCAAATGGCAAGTACTAATCCACTTTCTGCGGACATATCTTGATTTATGCATTCAAAATATAATACCCCTGTTACAATCAGACCTGCAATTGTCAATGAAAATGTTATAAAGTACAAAACTATTTCAACCGTTTTTTTGTTTTTCACAAAAATCCTCACTGGTAATGAATTAAAAAGGCTATTTATCTATGTCTCATATTGAATTTTTCGATTGAACAAATAACGAATCAAGAACAAGCAACGATAGTGCAATAATTACAATTTCAACATTTCACACCAATTAATTCTTTGCGCTTGCACAAAAATCATTCCATACAACTGAGCATATTAATCATTGATTAATGGCTCATGCACATGTTTTCGTGAACGACAATGATACTAAGTAACAAACATATTAATAACATGACATCAGTTATTGTTTGCTTTTTTTCTGCATG
>Ga0247610_10001682_pt1 | contig 26993 bp, 28 predicted proteins | sample 174DNAGHGhighgp2_FD_193483 | JGI IMG/M metagenome (GOLD analysis project Ga0247610, IMG submission 193483) | Sheep rumen microbial communities from Palmerston North, Manawatu-Wanganui, New Zealand - 1742 DNA GHGhigh gp2 | ecosystem: Host-associated > Mammals > Digestive system > Stomach > Rumen...
AACTCTCATTTCTTCTTAATTTTAGGTGCAAAGGTACGAAATAAAAATGAAAGATGAAAGATGAAAGATGAAAAAAAGAGAGAAAACGAAAAAAAACTTCCCAAATATGTTGTTCGTATTCAATTTATTTATTATCTTTGCAGGCAAATCTGAAATTAACTAATAACCAGAAATTTGAAACTATGGGAAAAAAGAAAATTAAGTTCAGTCTCGTTTATCGTGACATGTGGCAGTCGTCTGGTAAATTCCAGCCTCGAAAGGATCAGTTAGAGCGTATCGCTCCGGTTATCATCGACATGGGGTGCTTTGCCCGTGTAGAGACCAACGGCGGTGCCTTCGAGCAGGTGAACCTGATGGCCGGCGAGAATCCTAACGAAGCCGTCCGCGCTTTCTGTAAGCCTTTCAACGAGGTAGGCATTCAGACCCACATGCTCGACCGTGGCCTGAACGCTCTTCGTATGTATCCTGTTCCCGACGATGTGCGTGAACTGATGTACAAGGTGAAGCATGCTCAGGGTGTCGACATTCCACGTATCTTCTGCGGACTGAACGACACACGCAATATCATTCCGTCCATCAAGTGGGCCAAGGCTGCCGGCATGATTCCGCAGGCTACGCTCTGCATCACCACCAGCCCCGTGCACACCGTGGAGTACTATAGCGCTATTGCCGACGAGGTGATTGCCGCAGGTGCCGAGGAGATCTGCCTGAAGGACATGGCAGGTATCGGACAGCCCGCTATGCTGGGTGCCCTGACGAAGTCAATCAAGACCAAGCACCCCGATATCATCATCCAGTATCACGGTCACTCAGGCCCAGGCCTGTCGATGGCCTCTATCCTGGAGGTGTGCAACAACGGTGCCGACATCATCGATACCGCCATAGAGCCGCTCAGTTGGGGCAAGGTGCATCCCGATATCATCTCGGTGCAGTCGATGCTGAAGAACGAGGGCTTCGAGGTGGAAGATATCAATATGAACGCCTACATGCAGGCGCGCACGCTCACGCAGGAGTTCATCGACGACTGGCTGGGCTACTTCATCAACCCGGCCAACAAGCACATGTCCTCGCTGCTGCTGGGTAGCGGACTGCCTGGCGGCATGATGGGCTCGATGATGGCCGACCTGGGCCCCATCCAGACCATGATCAACAAGCTGCGCGAGAAGAAGGGCGAGGCTGCCTTGACAATGGACGACATGCTGGTGAAGCTGTTCAACGAGGTAGAATATGTGTGGCCTAAGGTAGGTTATCCCCCACTGGTGACCCCGTTCTCACAATATACCAAGAACATCGCCCTGATGAACCTGCTCACAATGGAACAGGGCAAGGGTCGCTACGTGATGATGGACGATGCCATCTGGGGCATGATCCTCGGCAAGAGCGGCAAGGTGCCTGGCACCATCGCTCCCGAGCTCATCGAGTTGGCAGAGAAGCAAGGTCGTCAGTTCACCGATGCCGATCCCCACACGCTCATCCCCAACGCCCTCGACGGCTTCAAGAAGGAGATGGACGAGAACGGCTGGGACTACGGCAAGGACAACGAGGAGCTATTCGAGCTGGCCATGCACCCCGAGCAGTACCGTCCCTTCCGCAGCGGACAGGCCAAGAAGCAGTTGCTGGCCGACATCCAAAAGGCAAAGGACGCCAAGATTGGTGCCAAGGTGTCGCCCGAAGAACTGGCAGCCTTCAAGCACGCCAAGGCCGACGCCCTGGTATGCCCCTCAGCCGGACAGATCTTCTACGAGTTCAACGGCGACGGCGAGTGTGCTCCCTGCGTAGAGCCCTTCATCGGACAGAAATACAAGGAGGGTCAGACCTTCTGCTACCTCGTGGAGAAATGGGGCGAGATTGTGCCCATCCCCGCTGCTCTGGGCGGCAAACTGGTAGAGGTGAGCGCCAAGCAAGGTGCCAAGGTGCGCAAGGGCGACACCCTGGCCTGGATAGAACGCGAACAATAACCATTAACAACGGGGGGACACACAAAGTTCCCCCCATAACTTTTTTATAAACACAAATGAAAAAAATTCTTTCTTTCGCAGCAGCTGCCATGACGCTGACTGCTGTTTTCTCATGTGGCGAAGGCAATCCCAAAGATGAGGAGAAAAAAGTAGAGGTTACAGGCGAAATCACCTTCAAGACCCAGTACGACTCTCTGGCCTATAGCTATGGCGTGATGATGGGTACTCAGTACAGCAACTTCCAGGACAAGGACGTGGTGGTGCCTGGTCAGACCATGGACCTCGAGACCTTCCTCGCTGCCTTTGTTACTGCTATGCGTCGCGACTCTGCCAACCTCAAGATTGACATCAAGACTGCCGAGGCTTTCATCAGAGACTTCCAGACGCAGCAGCAGAAGAAGATGATGGAGGAACGCGAAGCCAAGGTGCAGACCAACAAGACCCAGGGCGCTGCCTTCATGACTGAGAACGCCAAGAAGGAAGGTGTGAAGACGCTTCCCTCAGGACTGCAGATTCAGACCATCAAGGAAGGAACTGGCAAGAAGCCTGCTGAGAACAGCACAGTGAAGGTCAACTACAAAGGCACACTCATCGACGGAACGGTCTTCGACCAGAATAATGAGGTAGAGTTTGACATCGCCCACGTGGTAGAAGGATTCAGAGAGGGACTCATGAACATGAAGGAAGGTGGCAAGGCCATCCTGACCATCCCCTCAGACCTAGGCTATAAGGACTACGGCGCAGGCCAGACCATCGAGGGTGGTTCAACCCTGCAGTTCGAGGTAGAGCTGTTGAAGGTGGTTAAGTAAACAAAAAACGAACAACGCATACAAAAGCATGAAAGTATCGTTGTGCTTCACAATGATGCTGTCGTTCATGACAGCCTGCAACAGAGCGACTTCCCACGAAGAGAAGTCGCTCTCTGCTGAAGAAAGGCGACTGAACAACAGTTGCACCATCGACACCGTCTCAGTAAGCCAAGCATTGGCACTTGAAACCATCGAGGGTTGGGACAGTCTCAGTCTCCTGACTGCCGACGCCTGGATTCTCGTAGAGGGTTCAGAAGGCTTGCTCATCAGCGAGAAGAATGCCGACAAGCGCATGTTTCCAGCCAGTCTTACCAAGATGATGACCTGTCTGCTGGCATTGGAGAAAGGCACGATGAGCGACACCGTTGAGATTACCAAAGACGTCTTCGTCACCCGCGACGCCCGAGTGCGTCCTGGCGACAGTTACGAGATGGGCAATCTTGTCAACGAGATGATGATGATCAGCGACAATGTGGCTGCCTATGCGCTGGCCAAGCACGTTGGAGGCGACACGCTGGCGTTCTGCAACATGATGAACGAGAAGGCCCACTATCTGGGAATGGACAACACCCATTTTGCCAATCCCAACGGCATGCCCAACGACAGCAACTACTCCACGGCACGCGACCTGTTGGTGCTGTCGCGCTATTGTATGCACGACTCCACCTTCGCCAGCATTGTGGGAACTCCTTTCATGGACATTCCCCTTCTGGACAAGCGCCATCTGCCCTGTCACAACACCAACACGCTGCTCACCAGTTATGAGGGCTGCATGGGCGTGAAGACCGGTTTTACGCGAAAGGCTGGTGCCTGTCTGTCCTCTGCAGCCACCCGCAATGGTGTGACGCTCTTCCTCGTTCTGCTGAAGAGCAAGGACCAGGCCTCGCGTTTCTCGGAGTCTGCCACCCTACTCAACTACGGTTTCCGAGTGATGGAGGCCTATCGTTCGAAATAATCACTTTCCTACCTTTTTATTTCTTTATTTCAAGAAAATACACTACCTTTGCAGACTGAAACATCAAATAAAGAGTGGAACTGAAGATACTCAACACGATAGAAACACCCGACGACCTGAGACGGTTGGACGTAGAACAGCTGCCACAGCTCTGCGATGAGTTGCGCCAGTTTATCGTTGAGGAGCTGTCGGTGAACCCTGGTCACCTGGCATCGAGCCTGGGTGTGGTGGAGCTGACGGTGGCCCTGCACTACGTGTTCGACACGCCCGAGGACCGCATCGTGTGGGATGTGGGGCATCAGGCCTACGGTCACAAGATTCTGACAGGCCGTCGCGACAGCTTCTGCACCAACCGCAAGCTGGGCGGACTGCGCCCCTTCCCCACCCCTCAGGAAAGCGAGTACGACGCGTTTATCTGCGGTCATGCCTCGAACAGCATCTCGGCAGCTCTCGGTATGGCGGTAGCCAATTCTCACCTCTCCGCTCTCAATTCTCATCTTGACCGCCATGTTGTGGCAGTCATCGGCGACGGTGCCATGAGTGGCGGTCTGGCCTTCGAAGGACTGAACAATGTGTCATCGAGTCCCAATGACATGCTCATCATTCTGAACGACAACAACATGTCGATAGACCGTTCGGTGGGCGGCATGAAGCAATACCTGCTGGGCATGAGCACCAACGAGACCTATAACAAGGTGCGCTTCAAGACAGCCCGCTGGATGCAGCGTCACGGCATGCTGAAAGACGACCGCCGCAACGGACTGATTCGTCTGAGCAACGCTCTGAAGAGTGCCATCTCGCACCAGCAGAACATCTTTGAGGGCATGAACATTCGCTATTTCGGCCCCTTCGACGGACACAACGTGAAGGAACTGGTGCGCATCTTGCGACAGCTGAAGCAGATGAAAGGTCCCAAACTGCTGCACCTACACACAAAGAAAGGTCACGGCTATGCACCGGCAGAAAACTACAAGCCCGTGTGGCACGCACCTGGCAAGTTCGACCCCGAGACGGGCAAACTGCTGGAAGGCGATTCTGAGAACCTGCCCCCAAAATATCAGAATGTGTTTGGCGAGACGCTGGTGGAGCTGGCACGAGAGAACGACCGCATCGTGGGCGTCACACCCGCCATGCCGACAGGCTGTTCAATGAACCTGATGATGGACCAGATGCCCGACCGCACCTTCGATGTGGGCATTGCCGAGGGTCACGCCGTAACATTTTCGGCAGGTATGGCCAAAGACGGGCTGCAGCCCTTCTGCAATATCTACAGCGCCTTTGCACAACGGGCCTATGATAATGTCATCCACGATGTAGCCATCCTGAAACTGCCCGTCGTACTCTGTCTGGACCGTGCCGGACTGGTGGGCGAAGACGGTCCTACGCACCACGGTGCCTTCGATCTGGCCTACTTGAGACCTATACCTAACCTGACCATCTGCTCGCCCATGGATGAGCACGAACTGCGAAGGATGATGTTTACTGCACAGTTGCCCCACAAGGGACCGTTCGTCATTCGCTACCCTCGTGGACGAGGCATGAAGGCCGACTGGCGCTGTCCGCTGGAAGCCATCGAGGTGGGCACAGGTCGCAAGTTGCACGACGGCAACGACGTGGCTGTACTCAGCATCGGCCCCATCGGAAACGAGGTGGAGAAAGCCATTAGCCTAGCCCCCTCCATCGCCCACTACGACATGCGCTTCCTGAAACCGCTGGACGAGAACATCCTCCATGAGGTAGGCCGCAAGTTCAAGAAGATTGTCACGGTAGAAGACGGTGTGCGCAACGGCGGACTGGGCTCTGCCGTACTGGAATGGATGAGCGATCACGGTTACAACCCGCAGGTGGTGCGACTAGGATTGCCCGACACCTTCGTGGAACACGGTAGCGTGGCTGAACTCCGCAAGATTGTAGGGTTGGATGTGGAAAGTATAAAAAAGTCATTAGCAATTGGACATTAGCTTTAAGCCAATAGCCAAAAGCCAAAAGCAAAAGAATATGAAGATAGTCATTGCAGGCGCAGGAGCCGTAGGAACACACCTTTCGAAGCTCCTTTCAACAGAAAACCACAACTGCGTGCTCATCGACGACGATGAGGAACGACTGGGAGGCGTCGACTCCAGCTACGACATCATGGCTGTGTGCGACTCGCCCACCAGCATCCGCGTGCTGAGAGATGCGGGGGTGGGCTCTGCCGATCTGTTTGTTGGCGTTACCCGTCATGAGAGCAACAACCTCAATGCCTGCATGTTGGCTCATGCTTTGGGCGCACAGAAGACCGTTGCCCGCATTGACAGCTATGAGTACCTGCAGCCCCAGAACCAGGAGATATTCAAGAAGTTAGGCGTTGACTCGCTGGTCTATCCAGAGGTGCTGGCAGCCTCGGACATCATCAACGGTCTGAAGCTGTCGTGGGTGCGCCAGCGCTGGGACGTGCACGATGGTGCCCTCGTATTGCTGGGCATCAAACTGCGCGAGACATGCAAAATCCTGAACCGTCCGCTGAAAGACCTCTGCGGTCCGGACGACCCTTACCACATCGTGGCTATTAAACGTGCCGGCGAGACCATCATCCCTGGCGGTCTGGACACACTGTGCAACGGCGACCTGGCCTACTTTATGACTACCAGCGAGTATATCCGTTTTATTCAGGAGATTGTGGGCAAGGAGCACTACGAGGAGATACACAACGTGATTATCATGGGAGGCGGCAAGACCGCTGTGCGAGCTGCCCTGACGATGCCCGACAATATGCACATAAAGATTATCGAGAGCTCGTTCGAGCGCTGTGAATTTCTGAACCAAGTCATCAATCGCGACAACGTGTTGGTGATTCACGGAGATGGACGCGACCTAGGTCTGTTGAAAGAAGAGGGCATCAAGCACACACAGGCCTTCGTCTCGCTGACAGGAAATGCAGAGACCAATATCCTGGCTTGTCTGACTGCCAAGAAACTGGGTGTACGCAAGACGGTGGCAATGGTCGAAAACCTCGACTACGTGTCAATGGCCGAAGGTCTGGATATCGGTACTATTATCAACAAGAAGACGGTGGCTGCCAGCCATATCTTCCAGATGATGATGAAAGCCGACGTGCGCAATGTGCGTTCGCTGATGATGGCCGACAGTGACGTGGCTGAGTTCGTGGCTGCCGAAGGCTCAAAGGTGACCAAACAGCCCGTGAAACTGTTGGGACTGCCTACTGGTATCGCCATCGGCGGACTGGTACGTGACGGCAAGGGCATTTTGGTGAATGGTAACACGCAGATTATGCCTGGCGACTCCGTCATGGTATTCTGCCACAAGCACACACTCGACAAAGTGGAACGTTTCTTCAAGAAGTCGCTATTTAATCTCTAAACTGTAAACTCTAAACAGTAAACTAAATAAGGTGGTCAACTGGAAGATCATATCAAAGATTCTTGGATCGTTGCTCTTCATCGAAGGCTCGTTCATGGGGTGGTGTCTGATCATGGCTATCGGATACGGCGAGAGTGACATTCTGCCGTTCATCATCTCGATGATTATCATCTTCGGCGGAGCCTTCGGTTTCCGACGTCTGGGACATTCTGATGACAACATGCTGTCACGTCGCGATGCCTATGTCGTCGTGACAATCACATGGATTGTGTTCAGTTTATTCGGCATGCTTCCTTTCCTGCTGTCAGGTGCATTGCCGAGTATCACCGATGCTTTCTTCGAAACCATGTCGGGCTTCACCACCACTGGTGTCACAGTCATCAAAGATGTAGAATCCCTACCCCATGCCCTGCTGTTCTGGCGGTCGCTGATGCAATGGATTGGCGGTTTGGGAATCGTGTTCTTCACCATCGCCATCCTGCCCTCGCTGGTGGGAGGAAGCGTGAAGGTATTTGCTGCCGAGGCCACCGGTCCCATGCGTTCGAAGATGCACCCCAAACTGAGCACATCGGCAAAATGGATTTGGAGTATTTATGTGTTGCTGACGGTGGTCTGCGCCCTGTCGTTCTGGCTGGCAGGCATGGGATGGTTCGACGCCATCAACTACTCAATGTCAACAACGGCAACAGGCGGTTTCTCTACCCATAACGGCTCTATCTTCCTGGCCTCGCCACTCATTGAGTATTTGGCCATCCTGTTCCAGTTCCTGGCAGGTATCAACTTCACCCTGCTCTACATGACGTTTGTAAAGTTCCAGTTCCGTCGCTTTCTGAACAACTCCGAGTTCAAGTTCTACGTGATTGCCATCATCGTGTCAACGGTGTGGATCATGATACTGCTGATTACCCGCATGGGCTACGACATAGAAGGGGCCTTCCGCTCGGCATTGTTCCAGGTGGTGTCGTTCATCACCACGACAGGTCTGTCGAATACCGATGCCGGTTTCTGGCCTCAGATTACCTGGGTCATTCTGGGCGTGCTGATGTTTATCGGTGCCTGTGCAGGTAGTACAACTGGCGGCTTCAAGAGCATTCGCGTGATGATGCTGATCAATGTGTTACGCAATGAGTTCCGTCGCATCCTCCATCCCAACGCCGTATTGCCGGTCAAAGTGAACGGCCAGAACATTCCTCAGGAAAAACTGACTACGCTGTTGTCCTTCTTCACCATTTACATCATTATGATGCTATTCATCTGCATCGTCATGGTGTTGTCGGGCATTGACTTCGCCAACGCAGCCACCATCTCACTTAGTCTGATGAGCAACGTGGGAGCAGGTCTCGACACCAACATCGGACCAGTAATGTCATGGGCCGACCTGAGTATCGGGATAAAATGGTTCTGCTCGGCTCTGATGCTGGTAGGACGTCTTGAGGTGATTGCCGTTCTGGTGCTATTTACCAGAAGTTTCTGGAAAGAGAACTAAAGAGATTAAGAGGTAAGAAATGAATACTGACGAGCGATACATGCAAAGATGCCTGCAACTGGCACGTTGCGGGCAACAGAATGCCAAGCCAAATCCGATGGTGGGGGCAGTTATCGTGGTGTCAGGAACCTCTGAAAACGCTCCTGAAAGGATTATCGGTGAGGGCTATCATGTGCGCTGTGGACAGGGTCATGCTGAAGTAAATGCTTTTGCATCGGTCAGGCCCGAGGATGAGTCCCTATTATCTCAGGCCACGATGTATGTGTCGCTGGAGCCCTGTTCGCACTATGGCAAGACACCACCCTGTGCCGACCTCATTATCAGCAAGAGAATCAGGCGTGTGGTGGTGGGTTGCATAGACGAGTTTGCCGAGGTACAGGGGCGCGGCATCAAAAAGCTTCGTGAGGCAGGTATTGACGTTACCGTGGGGGTGCTCGAAGAGGAGTGTAAGGCGCTGAACCGCCAGTTCTTCACGTTCCATCGTCTGCAACGTCCCTACATTATCTTGAAATGGGCTCAGACAGCTAATGGCTTTATTGATGACCATCATCAGCCTATTGCAATCTCATCGCCTTTCACCCAGATGCTTTCACACAAATTGCGTGCAGAGTCGGATGCTATTCTTGTGGGACGTGTTACCGATATGCGTGAACACCCCCAGCTCACAGTACGCCATTGGACTGGCAACAATCCCAGTCGTCTGGTCATCGACCGTCAGCACCCATTGAACCTCGACAGCCTGCATGCCCACGGCATTCACTCGCTGATTGTTGAAGGTGGAAGACAGACTCTGCAGTCGTTCATCGACGATGATCTGTGGGACGAGCTGCGCATCGAGACCAACCACCAACTCACCGTCAGCGACGGCACGCGTGCCCCACAGGTGCCAGCAAACGCCCAGGTTATCTCGTCAGAAACCTATGACGATAACACCATTGTCACCTTCACACACGCTGAACTCTAAACACTCAACTATAAACTATAAACTATCAACTTTATAATCATGGGATATATTCAGAAAAACCTGATGCAGAACGAACAAGTGGTCTATGAGGCCCGTCTGCACAAGATTGTGTTCCTTGCACCTTGCTTTATAGCATTTTGTGCCCTAGGCATCCTCTTTATCAGCAGCTTCAGCTGGACAGTACGACTCATTCTGTTGCTCGCCGTATGGCTGGGCGCCTTCATCTGGGGCGTCAACATTCATGGTGGTAAACTCTATGTGGTAACCACACGCCGACTCATCTTCAAGCGTGGCATCATTCGTCGTCGTTCGTTGGAACTAATGCTACGCAAATGTGAGGGTATTCAGATTGAACAGTCTATATTGGGCAGAATACTCAATTATGGTACCGTACTCGTCACCACGGGCGAAGCAACCAACCGTTATGATTATGTGCAGTCGCCCCTGAAATTCAGCACCTGCATTAACCAGCAGATAGAAAACGCAAAAGAGACCGTCTGATTACGGCTTATCTAACCGTAATATGGAAACAGGGTTGCTTTACTTCGTATTTGATGTAACAGCGACCCTGTAATCGTAGGTCGTTGAGCACCTCACTCAGAATCTGTTTCAGGCGCACATCACCCACATCCTCACGTTGGTTGGAGTTGGGTTCAACAGCACGGGAATAGAGATTGTAATTGATATCGAACGTGGTGCCATAAAGGTGGCATGATTGTTCGGTGGCGTTTTTATTGGAACGTCGCAACTTGGTTACATCATCCTCAGTACGCAACACACTGGTGACAACTATACGATGAAGAGGCACACCTTTCACCTGAAGGCTATCCTGAAAATTGCGACCTATATCGTCGAGCAGTAAGGCGGCATGAGGCACGAGATATGGGATACTGGCGTCAAGTTTGGCAATTTTGTAGCTAGGCGAGCCACCAACATATACCAGCTCGTTCTTTCGCTTCTCAGCATCAGCACGGTTTTTCACAGGTTTCACACCCCATTTCGTAGCGGCAACTATCTGAACATGATTACTGTCGGGGAAAGCTTTGGCATAGTTAGACACGCTGCGAATACGACGATATTTCTCGCCATCTTTCACATAACTGACAGTAGGAGCCACCGTAGTAATGCTCTCATCAGCAACATCTTCGGTAATAGTATTATCTGTTATAACGCTTTCTGTTTGAGCGCTTTCTACTTTAGTACTTTCCATGATAGTACTGTCAGAGGAAATGGCAGTCGAGTCTGCTATTGAGGCAGTCTGATTATCTGCTCCATGATGATTGTCGGCCACACGCGGAAAGACACAACGTACTAATGCGAAAATGATGACCAGTACACCGATAGTCTCTAAGTAGCGATTTCGTATTTTGTTATTCATAATCAATAAGCTGCTCTATATTTTCCCTCCTCCTTGTCGTCAAGCATAGAAAGATAGCTTTGGTAACGGCTCTGGGCGATATAGTGGTCTTCAAGAGCCTTAAGCACGGCACACCCAGGTTCATGGGTATGGGTACAGTTGGAGAAACGGCATTCTTTTGAGAAACGGAATATTTCCTTGAAATAGCTCGTCAACTCTTCGCGCTCCATATCGAAGGTACCAAATCCCTTGATTCCTGGTGTATCTATAATATAGGAGGCCTCTCCCGGCAGGTCAATCATCTCACTAAAGGTGGTGGTGTGCATACCCGTATTATGGGTATCGCTTATCTCAGAAGTACGCAGATTGACACCAGGCGCCAAACAATTAATGAGTGTTGACTTCCCCACTCCACTATTGCCACTAACCAACGTGATTTTGTTTTCCAGCATAGGCAGGAGTGACTTTATTCCTTCTCCTGTCTGGGCAGAAACCTGCACACAAGTATAACCGATATTCTCATAGAGATCAACCATCATCTGCTGATATCGACGCTCGTCGTCATCAAGGAGATCGGTTTTGTTGAATACCAGCACAACAGGTACTCGATAGGCCTCAGCTGACGCAAGGAAACGGTCTATGAAGGTTGTCGATGTCTGAGGATAGTTGACTGTTACGATAAGAAACGCCTGGTCAACATTGGCAGCCAGGATATGACTCTGCTTCGACAGATTGATGGACTTGCGGATGATATAGTTGCGGCGGTCATCAATGGCAGTGATGAAGGCTGTAGGCTGTTGGCTGTTAGCTGTAGGTTCCTGACACAGAACAGTAACCCCATCGCCTACGGCGACAGGGTTGGTTGACCGGATACCCTTCAGTCGGAAATTACCTTTTATCTTACAATCAAGCAGTTGGCCATCGTCTGTACGGACGGTGTACCAACTACCAGTATTCTTGATAACAAGTCCGTGCATCAGACGGTCATGATTTCCTTATTCTTGGCCTCAATCAGCTCGTCAAGCTTCTTGATATACTTGTCGTGAATCTTCTGAAGTTCCTGTTCGGCATCCTTCTCGTTGTCTTCCGACAAACCGTCCTTGATTGCCTTCTTCAACTTTTCCTTGATATCAGCACGCACATTGCGCACCTCAACCTTAGCTCTCTCAGCAATCTTGTTACATTGCTTCACCAAGTCACGACGGCGTTCTTCCGTGGGTTGCGGAATAGCCAGACGGATAACCTCACCATTGTTCTCAGGAGTGATACCCACATCGCTGTCCATGATAGCCTTCTCAATGTTGCGAATCTCCTTGCGGTCCCAAGGTTTGATGGCAATGGTACGCGCATCAGGGCAACTCACATTAGCCACCTGATTCAGGGGAACACGTGAGCCGTAAGACTCCACGCGAACACCATCAAGAATAGCCACGTTGGCACGTCCGGCACGAATACGATTCAGTTCTTCTTCTAAATAGAGAGCAGCCATTTCCATGCGCTCCTCACTTTGACTTAAAGTTGCTTTAACGTCAATCATAATATGCAGTATTGGTTTTTCTGTTGACAAATTTAGGTATTTTATTTGAATTGAGCAACAAAATGGACAGATTTTTACAAAAAATCGGCAGTAAAACATGTTTTTTTGAAAAAAATGCCTATCTTTGCAAGCAAATAACACAAAACATCAATTCAAATGAAATTATTGAGATTTATTTTGCTGACTCTGACGATAGCCATTGGAATGCCAGCAATGGCGGATGACTACAAGTTCCTGTCTATTTCGCAGACTGATAACGTGGCCACTGTTGAAGTCGACAATATTGACAAGATCACGTTTGATACCGCCGACATGGTGCTTCATCTGAGCAATGGCACAGAGCAGCGTTTTCCTCTGGCCAACCTGTCGAAGATGTCTTTCAACAACGACCCTTCAAGTATCGTCACCTTGGAGCATTCTGGTTCCAGTATCTACTACGACGGTGATGTGCTTCGTGTCAACGTAGCTGCTGGTGAGCGGATGAGTATCTATAATATGAAGGGCGAACAGGTTTTCACATCGAACCATACCACTACCCTGCAACTGAACAACCTACCGAAGGGTATCTATATTGTCAAGGCAGGTCAAAACGAGACCAAGAAAATTCTGAATAAAAGATAGGAAACATGACACCCAAGATCGTCACTTTCGGCGAACTACTCCTGCGCTTCTCCAAAAACGACCACCTCAGGCTGTCGCAAGGTGATTATTTTACCTGTAAATTTGGTGGCAGCGAGGCCAACGTAGCAGTATCGCTGGCCACTTTGGGCGACGAGGTATCTTATGTCACCCGTCTTCCTGACAATGCTGTGGGCCATGCTGCTGCTATGAGCCTGATGCAGTTGGGGGTGGACACGCAGCATGTACTCTATGGTGGCGGCCGCATCGGTACCTATTACTTTGAACCTGCAGCAGGCATGCGCTCTGCAAAGGTAATCTACGACCGTTCTGGGTCAGCTTACTATGAGCTGAAACCAGGCATGATTCCCTGGCATACCATTCTGCGTAATGCCCAAGTGCTTCATGTATCGGGTATCACGGCAGCCATTTCACAAGATGCTGCTGATGCCACCTTTGAGGCTCTCGACATTGCCGACGAGTTAGGATTATTTGTTTCTTTCGATATCAACTACCGCAAGAACCTGTGGCGCTATGGTGCAGACCCGCGTCAGACGCTGAAGCGTATGCTGAGTCGTTGCGACTTTATGTTTGGCGATGCTATAGAGTTTGAGTGGATGTGCGAACGTCAGCAACCGCCATACACAGCCATCGACAGCTCTTTCGAGATGCAGATGGACGAATACAACGAGTGGTTTCAGCAGTTGCACGAGGAGTTCCCACGTTGTAAGAAATGGCTCATGGGCATGCGCAACATGGTGGCCTCGAACCACCATCTGCTGACGGCTCTACTCTACACCGACGGTACACTATTGAAGGCGCCCATCATGGATATTCCTGACGTTATTGACCCTGTAGGCGTTGGCGACGCGTTCATGGCGGGTTTGCTGCATGCCATCTATGCCTTCCCTGGCGATGACCAAAAGGCTTTGAATTATGCCCTGGCTGCAGCAACAGTGAAGAACACCATCAATGGTGATTTCAATCTGGCAACAGATGAAGAAATAATGGCGCTGGTTTAACATTCCGGCGCCATTTTTTTTGAGAGGACAATCCTCACCTCATCAGAAATCAAGGGTATCAACTACTTCCCAATCCGTTTCCGCTGTAAATACAAAGGTATTCATAGGATCGAAGAATCGTCCTTTAAACTGCGTCAGTTTGGTGTGAACAACGGGCACGTCTTTATAGCTGCGTTCCATAATAATTTTATTTTCTTTATCCATCGCTTTCACAACCATATTCAGAGAGCAGGAATCACTCTGAAGGAAAGTATAAATGTAAGCGGCGAATGGTTCCTTGGCAGCCACCTTTTTAGAAACGCCAACCGATACTTCCTGTTGGGAATTCACGTTGCCACCATATCCTGTCACGGCATTCAGTACACCAGAACCACCGGTATAGAACACGTTCACATAACAAAGATTCTCTGGAACCGTTTCCTCAAAAACCATTTTCACAGCTGTTGTAGCCCGTTCCAACTGGATATAGTGAGTCTCAGGGTCATCAGTCACGACAAGTTCACCATAATAGTAAAAGGTGTCGGAATAATGATCTTCGTTGGTAAACTGAAGTTTCTTGGGGTCAGACAACGAGGGATTGCCCGTACTGCTATGAGCAAGTACCAACAACTGATATGTGCCAGGCTCAAGCATCATCGACACCTGTCCGAAGTCAGTATCAGTATTCTTCTGAGTGATGGCTTTCACCTTCTTCTCGCCTTGATAGAGTACGAAGTTAAACGTTTTACAATACTCTGTGATATTGACGACAGCTCGTGTCTGCGCTTCAAGTGGCGTAACCGTATTGGATTTCACGTTCAACACAACGTTGGCCCCAACAACAATAGTCCCAGGAGTATCCTCCTCTTCTTCTATTACTGCCTTCTCGCATGCGCAGCACAACATGGTGGCAACAAGAAGGAGCGCATATCTACATGGTTTTAGAATCATATTATTCTGCTTTAGGTTTTAGTTACTGGTAAAAAGAAAATTAATGTTTGATCTCGATGTCGCGTTTCACGTTATTCCTGATCTTTGCCAGATAGCGTTTCATACCCTCGGCATCTTTCTGGTCGATAATCTCAAGCAGTTCCTTCAGTTCCGTACGGATCTGAGCCACTTGATCGTGGGTATATGGGTTGAAAAGTATTTCCTGCAACAGGTAGTCATCCTCGTTAAGAACGCCCTTGGCTATACGCATGTGGCGTTTGAAGGTAGTGCCTGGCGCATCTTGATGCTTCATCACAGCAGCAAAGACGAAAGTGCTGACGAAGGGGATAGACAGCGAATAGGCCACCGTCTTGTCATGCTCTTCAAACGAATATTCATAGATATTCAGGCCTAGGCGCTGATAAAGGTCCTTGAAAAAGATGCGCCCCATGTAGTCGCCCTCGCTGATGATGATAGCGTTCTCCTCGGAAAGCTGTTGCAGGTTGGCAAAGGTAGGACCAAACATCGGGTGAGTTGACACATAGCGCATACCCGTCTGCTCGTAGAAGTCCTTCAGGTCGGTCTTCACGCTGGCTATATCGCTGATGATGCACTCCTTGGGTAGGAAAGGAATCACCTCTTTGAACACGGGAATGGTGTATTTCAACGTCACGGCATTAATCAACAGCTCAGGCTCAAATGCCTTGATTTCCTCATAAGTAGTGAACCGTTGACAGTTATAGGTAAAGCGCATGCGCTTAGGGTCTTTTTCGAAGACTGCCACCTCATGGTCAAAACTCAGCAGGTCGATGAAGAAACTACCCATCTTACCTGCTCCCATTACTAATATCTTCATGCTATTTGCTATAGGCAATTGGCTAAAAGCTAAACGCTAATAGCCAAAAGCCATTTATTTGTTAATAATTTCCATCTGTTGACGCACACTCTCCTCGTGGATACCCTCGAAGACCTTAGCCACGAACTCGGCTCCCATACCCAGGAGTGAGCCTTGGGCACCACGCTTAGACAGGATCTCGTTATAACGTGAGGTTTGCAGCACGGTCATATTATGATCCTTTTTGTACATACCGATTTCACGACACACACGCATGCGCTTGGCCAGGATATCCATAATTTGGTTGTCCAACTCGTCAATCTGCTTACGTAGCTGAACAATGCCCTCGGTAGTGGTATGCTCATCACGAATCACCAGCAACGACAGGATATAGTCAAGCACGTCGGGTGTTACCTGTTGGGAGGCATCACTCCACGCTTTGTCAGGATCGCAATGGCTCTCCACAATCAGACCATCGAAGCCAAGGTCCATCGCCTGCTGACACAACGGAGCGATAAGCTCACGCCGGCCACCGATATGACTGGGGTCACTAATAATTGGAAGTTCCGGTATGCGACGATGTAACTCTATGGGTATCTGCCACATAGGCATATTTCGATAAATCTTTTTCTCATACGATGAGAATCCACGATGGATGGCTCCCAAACGTTTCACGCCGGCCTGGTTGATACGTTCCAAAGCACCAATCCACAGCTCGAGATCGGGGTTCACGGGATTCTTTACAAATACGGGAACATCGACACCTTTCAGAGAGTCGGCCAATGCCTGCATGGCAAAGGGGTTGGCCGAGGTACGGGCACCAATCCACAGGATGTCGATGCCATATTTCAATGCCAGCTCCACATGTTCGGGTGTAGCCACCTCGGTAGCCACGAGCATCTTTGTTTCTTCCTTTACCTGTTTCAGCCATTGCAGGGCAGGTTCACCATGCCCCTCGAAACCTCCCGGCTTGGTACGAGGCTTCCACACGCCTGCACGAAAGTTGTGGCAGCCTTTCATGGCAAGTTGCTTGGCTGTTGTCATCACTTGTTCCTCAGTCTCGGCAGAGCAAGGGCCTGCAATCACGAAGGGACGTTCGTTGTCACTTGGCAAATTCAATGGTGCTAATTCTAATTCCATAGGTATATTTACGTTTTACTTGTTTACGATTTCTTTGATGCGCTCCAGAGCGACTTGTATCTTTTCCTCTTTGGCACAAAGCGAGATACGGATATAGCGTTCACCGTTCGAGCCGAAGATGAAGCCTGGGGTGATGAAAACACGGGCCTCATGCAGAACACGCTCCGTGAGATCTTCTACGTTCTGAATACTCTCGGGAATCTTGCCCCAGAGGAACATGCCCACCTGATTCTTGTCGTAGGTACATCCAAGCACATCCATGATCTTCTCGGCCCACTGGCGGCGACGGGCATAGGTTTCGATATTGTATTCGAGATGCCAGGCCTCGTCGTTCTTATAGGCTTCGGCAGCAGCCAGCTGGATGCCGCGGAAAATGCCACTCTCTATGTTCGACTGTACCTTCAATATCCACTGGATGAACTGCGCATTAGAGGCACAAAGACCCACGCGCCAGCCAGGCATGTTGTGACTCTTCGACATAGAGTTGAACTCTATGCAACAGTCCTTGGCGCCAGGAACCTGCAGGATACTGAGATGTTCCTCGCTCAGAATGAAGCTGTAGGGATTGTCATTCACCACAACGATGTCGTAATCTTTAGCGAACTTCACCAAGCGCTCATAGGTCTCCTTGCTGGCACGACCCCCTGTGGGCATATTGGGATAGTTGGTCCACATCAGCTTCACCTTGCTCAAGTCCATCTTCTCCAACTGATCAAAATCGGGCTGCCAGCCATTGTCTTCGCGCAGGTCATAGTTCACGATCTTAGCACCCAGAATCTTGCTCAGCGACGTATAGGTGGGATAGCCAGGATTAGGCACCAGCACCTCATCGCCAGGATTCACGAAGGCAAGCGTTACGTGTAGGATGCCTTCCTTCGAACCAATCAGAGGTAATACTTCCGTCTTAGCATCAAGGTCCACGTTATACCAGCGCTTGTAGAAGCCACTCATGGCCTCTCTCAGCTCAGGTGTTCCCTGTGTGGGCTGATAGCCGTGGGCGTTGGGTTGCTGGGCAACCTCACAAAGCTTATCGATGGTCTGCTTTGACGGGGGCATATCGGGACTGCCAATGGCCAAGGAGATAATGTCCTTACCCTCAGCATTCATCTGTGCCACCTCTTTCAGCTTACGGCTGAAGTAGTACTCCTGTACCAAACTTAATCTATCTGCTGGCTGTATCATAATAATTATCAATTGGATTTATACTCTCCTAAAATTTTCAGGTCGCGTGTCAACGGGATGATGGCATCCACCGCCTGACGATAACGTGTCAAGTCACTATAGGTCACATCAACATAGAACAGGTACTCCCACTCCCTACCGATGATGGGCAACGACTGAATCTTCGTCAGGTTAATCTTGTAGAACGACAAGATGGCGAGGATGGCCGACAGCGATCCCTCTTCGTGAGGCAGGGCAAAGACAATGCTCGACTTGTTGGTATCGACCAGCGGACGCAACATGTCTGCCTTCTGTGGAGCCGAGCACACCAAAAAGCGGGTGAAGTTGTGCTTATTATCCTCAATACCGTCCTCCAGCACCTTCAGTCCATAGAGTCTGGCAGCCTCAGCATGACAGATGGCCGCCCATCCCTTGTGCTGCCCTTCGGCAATCATCTTAGCCGAGCCTGCAGTATCGTCACCTTCAACAATGCGCAGGTTGGGATGGTGCTCCAAATAGTGGCGTGTCTGCATCAGGGCCACAGGATGCGAGTGTACCTCGGTAATGGTATCCCAGTCATCATCGGGCAGACAGCAGATACAATGAGTGATGTGCAGTTTATGCTCGCCCACAACGGTTGTACCGCTATCACGCAGCAGCTCATAGTTGTGTAGCAACGAGCCTGCAATGGTATTCTCGATGGCGGCCATAGCCACCACAGTTGGGTCTTTGCGGATGCTGTCATAAACCTGCTCGAAGGTCTGGCAACAAATCAACTGCAGTTGTTCACCCTTGAAGTACTGATGGGCTGCGATGTCGTGGAAAGATCCTATTTCTCCTTGTATTGCTATTCTCTTCATATCTCAATTATTCATTTATCATTTAATAAGAAGCCCCACTTTCACTCTTCGTGAAGCGGGGCCTTATTTCAATTCTCAATTTTCCATTAACAATTATCTATTACATACGACTACCCGCTTCACAATGGCTTGTAAAGTAATAATAATAGTAATAGTATGCATTGAATGTCGTCATAAAATCTTACGATTTGTTATTATTCGGGTGCAAAATTATAACAATTCCTTGAATCTGCCAAACTTTTTGCCAAAAATTTTCAAATTCCAAACGGATTCATATTGGAATAGGCCTGTTTCACCCGCTGTTCGACACCCTCGGCAGAGTAATCGCCGCTTACATCCGACGTCTCTTCAGGGTTCAGTTCCAGCACCTTCTGCATATCCTCCTCGGCACCCTGCTTATCACCTTTGTCGAATTTTATCTTTCCGCGCTCACGGAAGGCATCAAGATGGAAGGGATTCGCCTCAATCACCCTATCATAGAAACTGATGGCCTTGTCGTCATCACCCTTGGCATGCTCCAGTCGGGCACAAAGCATCAGCACGTCCTCCTGTTCCTCCGTACGCTCCAGCAGGTAGTTGGCATCTTCCGCGGCCCCGTTCAACTCACTCATCTTCAAGAGTGTCTGTCCACGCAGCAGACGGGCATCCAACAGATTCTCGTCAAGAGCCACCGCCTTCGTCAGCCGTGCAACACCGTTGATCAGATCCTGCTTGCCCAGATAGGCCTGTGCGTACTGATAGTTCACCTCGGCGTTCTCAGCATCCGCCTGCTCTGCCTGCTGACATGCCTCCAACATCTCGTCGTAATTCTCTTCCTGATAAGCCAGATGAGCGATACGTTGCCATAGCGACACATTCTCAGGCTGTGCCTGAGCCATCACCTTCAGCTCAGCAATAGCCTCATCCAGGTTACCCTGTCGCGTCAACGCCTGCTGCAGGTAGTCGCGCGTTTCCAGGTCATCCTGTATCTCCAGCGCCTTGCGATAGCACTTTACGGCATAGTCCGTCTGTCCCATGCGCATAGCCTTTACCCCGTCATATTTCAGCAGGTCGAAGATTTTTGCCTCGGCATTTTTTTTCTCTTCTTCGGGGCTCAATTCTGCCCCTCCAAACAATGTTTTCCAAAAACCCATAGTACTGTATTCTTTGTTTTTGGGCACAAAGTTACCATTTATTTTCCATTCAATAAAGGAAAAACAAAGAAAAATAATACTCTAAAACAAAATAAAACCGTAAAATAATTTGCTATTTTGCAAAATAACCTGTATCTTTGTACTCAAATTATCAGCAATTATAATCAACAACGACTATGCTAAGCCTAAAAACATTATTGTTCTTTGGTGGACTGGGCGCACCTGAGATTCTGATTATCGCCCTGATTGTGTTGCTATTGTTTGGCGGCAAAAAGATTCCTGAGATGATGCGCGGCCTGGGAAAGGGCGTGAAGAGCTTCAAGGACGGAATGAAAGAAGGAGAAGAGGAAGTGAAGAGTGAAAAGTGAATAATGGGCTACCGCCTTTGAAGTGATGAGTAAGCAGGCCACGTTCTGGGAGCATCTTGACGAACTGCGGTGGGCCATCCTGCGCTCGCTGGGGGTGACAGTGGTCTTTGCCGTAGCCTTGTTCTGTCTGAAAGACCAACTCTTCAACGTGGTGCTGGCACCTCGCACAAGCAGCTTCATAACCTACCGACTGATAGGAGCCGACAGCTTCAGCATCCATTTGATGAACATCGGACTGACAGAACAGTTCATGACCCACCTGCGGGTGGCCATCTATGCCGGACTGCTCTTTGCCCTACCCTACGTGCTCTACGAACTGTTCCGTTTTGTGTCGCCAGGACTCTATCAAAATGAGCGAAAGGCAGCCACGTGGATTGTGGGTTCGTCGTATCTGATGTTTTTATTGGGCACGCTCATCAATTACTTCATTATATTTCCTTTTACTCTCAGATTCTTAGGAACTTACCAAGTGAGCGAGGATGTGGCAAACATGCTAACGTTGCAGTCATATATCGACACACTCATCACCATGAGCTTCGTTCTTGGGCTGGTATTCGAGTTGCCTGTTGTATGCGCCATCCTCGGCAGGATGGGCTTCATCAACGGCAATCTGATGCGACGCTATCGCCGTCATGCTATCGTAGCTATCCTGATCATCGCCGCCATCATCACCCCCACCACGGATATGTTCACCCTGCTAGTGGTCTCCGTTCCCATCTGGCTGCTTTACGAAATGAGCATCCTGCTGGTGCCTTCACAGAGCAACAGGTCCTCATAAGCCCCATTAGACCCAAAAGACCCATTAGACCTATTAGCCCAATAACTCCATTAGACCCAAACAACAAAAGACTATGCTTAGAAAAATCAGATTAACCCTTGCAACCGTCTTCCTCATAGGACTGACTCTGTTGTTTCTAGACTTCACGGGAACAGCCCACACATGGCTGTCGTGGATGGCAAAGGTGCAGTTCCTGCCTGCAGTACTAGCTATCAACCTATTGGTCGTAGTAGCGCTGGTGGTGCTGACACTCGTCTTCGGCCGCATCTATTGTTCTATTATCTGCCCATTAGGGGTGATGCAGGACCTCTTCGGATGGCTAGGAAAGAAAGCCAAGAAAAACCGCTACACGTATTCCAAGGAGATTGCATGGCTCCGCTACACGATGCTGGGGCTGCTGGTCATCGCCATCATCGCAGGCATAGGCACCATCACCCAGCTGCTGGCCCCCTACAGCGCCTTTGGACGCATAGCCACCATGCTGCTACAACCGCTGTGGCAGATGGGCAACAACGTGCTGGCAGGCTTTGCCGAGCGTGCCGACAGCTATACGTTCTACAGCGTCGATGTGTGGATGAAGTCGCTACCTGTTCTTATTATCGCAGCTATCACACTCGTCACTCTTGCAATCCTGGCCTGGCGGGGAGGTCGCACCTACTGTAATACAATATGTCCCGTAGGTACGCTGCTGTCGTTCTTTGCACGCTACTCATGGATGAAGATACAGTTCGATGCTGATAAGTGTCGCAACTGCTCGCTCTGCACCAAGAACTGCAAGGCCTCGTGCATCGACTTCAAGAACCACAAGGTGGACTACTCGCGCTGCGTGGTTTGTGGCGACTGTCTGAAGAGCTGTCACTTCGGGGCCTTGAGCTATAAACCTTATAAGCCCCATAACACTAATGAGGCAAATGAGACCAATGGTTCCCAGGAACCGCTCGACTCTTCAAAGCGCGGTTTCCTGCTCTCTACAGCCCTGCTCACCACCGCCCTGCTTGCACAAGAGAAGAAAAAGGCTGTCGATGGCGGACTGGCTCCTATCAAGAAGAAAATAGCTCCTGAGCGGCAGACACCCATCACCCCGCCGGGCTCACTCTATGCAAAGAATATGCAGACCCGTTGCACCGGATGCCAACTCTGCGTGTCGGAATGTCCGAACCATGTGCTGCGTCCCAGCACCGACCTCATGACCCTCATGCAGCCCGTGATGAGCTACGAGCGCGGCTACTGCCGTCCTGAATGCACCCGCTGTTCAGAAGTGTGTCCCACGGGAGCCATCCAGCGCATTACGAAAGAAGAAAAGCCTTATATCCAGATAGGCCACGCCGTAGTCTCCAAGAAGCATTGCATCTCGGCGCTGGGCGAGGATGAGTGCGGCAACTGCATGCGCCACTGTCCCGTGGAGTTCGAGGTGAAGGACGAAAACGGCGAGATGGTAAAGCACAAGGCTATTGAGATGGTTCCCTCCGATCCCAATGATGACCTGTCGCCCCTGATACCTGCCGTCGATGAGCGTCGTTGCATCGGCTGCGGCAACTGCGAATACGTCTGTCCCGTGCGCCCGCTGTCGGCCATCCACGTGGAAGGACACCTACAACATAAGATGATTTGAGATTTGAGGTTTGAGATTTGAGATTTGAGATTTGAGATTTAAATTATGGATAGAAGAGAATTCCTAAAATATATGGGAGCCGGAGCTGCCACAACAGTCGTTGCAGCTTGCGGAGGCGGCAAGAAGAACGATAAGCAGACCGTGGGCGAACCGCCAGTAGGTCAGATGACCTATCGCACCAACCCTACGACAGGCGACAAGGTGTCGCTTTTGGGCTATGGCATGATGCGTCTGCCCAAAAAGGACGGCAGCGACGAGTTCGACCAGGAGTTGATCAACCAGGAGATAGACTATGCCATCGAGCACGGCATGAACTACTTCGACACGTCGCCCGTCTATTGCCAGGGACAGTCGGAACGCTGCACGGGCATCGCCTTGAAAACTCAGAAACGTTTACAGCGCCATCAGTACTATGTGGCCACCAAACTGTCCAATTTCGACAAGAGCTACTGGTCGAAGGAAGCTTCAATACAAATGTACCACGACTCCATGAAAGAGTTGCAGGTGGATTATATCGACTACTACCTGCTGCACGCAGTAGGCGGTGGTGGTATGGAAAACTTCAGCCAGCGCTATCTTGACAACGGCATCCTCGACTACCTCCTTGAAGAGCGCGAGGCAGGACGCATCCGCAACCTCGGCTTCTCGTTTCATGGCGATATCGAGGTGTTCGACTATCTGCTGGCCAATCACGACAAGTACCGTTGGAATTTTGTACAAATACAGCTGAACTACCTCGACTGGACCTATGCCAACGAAATGAGCGATGCCAACACAGATGCCAGCTACCTGTACGAAGAGCTTCATAAGCGCGGCATACCTGCCGTTATCATGGAGCCGCTGCTTGGTGGACGACTGGTGAAGGATGTGCCTGCCTACGTCGTTGACGAGATGAAACGTCGTGAACCTCAGCGCTCAGTAGCCTCGTGGGCCTTCCGCTATGCAGGCACCCCCGAGGGCGTGCTCACAGTTCTCTCTGGTATGACCTTCATGGAACATCTGAAGGACAACCTCCTCTCCTACTGTCCGCTGAAACCACTCACAGAGGAAGAACAGCGACTCCTCGACACCAAGATTGCACATCAGATCATGGAGGGAGACACCATCCCCTGCAACAACTGCGAGTACTGCATGCCTTGCCCCTATGGCATCGACATTCCAGGCAACTTCCTGCACTACAACAAATGGAAGGTGGACGGGCGACTGCCCGAGAATCCTAAAGACAAGAACTACCAGAAGAACCGGCGCGACTTCCTAATCAGTCTCGACCGAGCCGTGCCCCGAGACCGTCAGCCCGACCATTGCATCCAGTGCAACCGCTGCATACGACGCAATAAGGACAGCGGCAAGGCTGACCGCTGTCCTCAGAAAATCAATATTCCACAGGAATTAGAAAAGATTGCCCGTCTCATCGAAGATGCCCGCAGACACGGGTAGCATGAGCGTCTGCGTCACTTACTCCGAGCGAGGACGTCTCTCACTCCAAGCGAGAGCGTCACTCTCTCCAAGAAAGTGCCATACTTTCTGCCAGAAAGTGACGCACTTTGTTGCGGAAAGTGCCATACTTTTCTACGTAATAAATTAATAGTAATCATCGCTTTCCTCAGATTCATCGTTTAATTCATCTACAGTGGCTTCTACTTCTGAATCATTAATTTCGTCTTTGTGGTTTTTCTCCCACTCCTCTTGTGCTTTAATTCTTTTTTCAAAGATCTCCTCTGCCTCTTTGTCATTATGATATGCAGATCCTCCACCCGCAGGATGGGCATTCTCAATCATATCAATAGTGTGCCAATACTTTCTGAATCCTTTTTTATAAGCACCTGTCGTTAAGATATAGGACAAATCCTCATCTTCTTCCATCCAAGAATCCCAGAGTTCAGCATCTTTTTCTTCCAGTCTTTCTAGTTCTTCAACTGTACCGTCTGACTCATAGAAATCCAGATAGATTAGTTCTTTTTCCTTAAAGAAATTTACCCAATCTTCCTGATTCCAGTTCTTCCAATTTTCTTGTGCATCATCGTAAAGCGCCTGCAAGCGATCTTCTGGGCTTTTACCACAAGCCGTCAGCAACACCAACATAATAGTGGCGAGCATATAAAATAGTTTTCTCATAATTGTTAATTTTATTATTATAACCCTTTTGCAACTCTTGATTATTACCATTCACGAGGTATTATATAGAAAGTATCCTTTAAAGCAGGGACAAGCTCTCCCCATCTTTGGATTACTTCTTCACTAAGGGTATCTGAAGAAGCCACCTCTTCAAACACCACCTCCATCTCTTCTGGTTCCATGACATATTCAATATCATCAAAATCGTCCTCTTTTACAACCTCTCCAGGTTTCTCTTTTTTAACTTTAAATTGATCATACTCTTTCCCATGGGCGTTCATCCAAGAACTATGGGCACGGACCAACTTATCTAAAAGTTTCAGAGCCTCAGAATCGTCAATAAAGTCTTTCTTGTTTAACACTCCATTATCTATCGATGTGGCTTCATATGCCCTTTTGTTGACTTGATAAAATCCATCATCAATTCTATTTACAAAACTTTTACGATTGATAATAAAATTATCAACATCTTCTACTGAAGGGTTCGATTCATAGAAAGCGATAGCTATGCGCATATCTGCCTTTTGAAAATTGAGCCATTCTTTCACGCCCCAATTCTCACATTTCACGTCTTCATCAGCATCGTTATACAAGCTATCACGTTGCTCATAATACGACTTTGCTTTCTCTTCTGTTTTCTTGTCAGAACTACAGGCCATCATGAAAAGAGCAGCCATTCCCATTAGTAATAAAATCTTTTTCATATTTATCTTGTTTTGGTTAATAATATCATGTTAATTGGTAGGAACTCTTGTGCTAAAATTTGTGGCTCTTCTGCAATACGGGCAAAACTGTATTTTATCCATAATAATATAAGCTTTTTATCTGGGATGCTGTATTAATAAATCACTTCCTCTTTCTTTGCCATAATCTGCTGAGCGATGATAGCCAAAGGCAGCGTAAAGAACAGAGCCATTGACTGTACCAACCTACCCTGAGTCACGTACATAAAGAAGCCCCATACAATAATGATGATGCCTGTCACATGCGACCACTTCAATCTGTCAAACAGAAGGGTTTTCTGAGCACTTATGGTTTTGAGATGAACAGCGGATGCAATTAGTGCCATAATAGGAAGAATATAAACAGCTATATTGCTAAACATGGTGCCAAGTACCAATTTATCTTCAGGAATGTAACTCAACTTCTTTGATAAGAAAAGCCACGGATGGTTGGCCAAAAAGAAACCTACTATAAGTATAACTACTTAAGTATAACTACTGGGGCTATGATAGCCATACGTTTGCTTTCAGCGCCCCAATTTCCCAATGGTGAACCTGAGACAACCCACGCTAGCATCATTAAAGGGATAACGTATAACATATTATAAAGCACAGGAAGAGCAAAGGTTAATGCTTTAGTATTCTTGTGTTCTAACGCATCGCCAAAATATGCTAAAATACCTATGAAAAAGGCAAAAATGACAATGCATACCACAACACGCATAGATTTACCTAATGATCTGCCCGCTATACATGCAATAACAGCTAAAGGTACGGTGAAAGCAATTGCCAGTGAACGCAGATTATACATGTATAGAGCATCTTCAAATGTGTCAACCACATCGTAAAAATCTTCAACCTCAGTTGGCGATTGAGCCAGCATGACTATAGCGAATCCATATAGCAGGATAAAACCTGCTGCTTTATATGAAGTGCTCGTTGAAACACCACCTGAAACATGAGGAGTCTCACCTGTTTTATAGAGCAAAAAACCAACAAAAACAGCAGTGGTAAACAAAATGTTTGACAAAGGCGATAAGGCTCCAAACACTTTTTCGACAGCAAATAATAACATAACACCAAGAACAACAAGAATTCCAACCTGTACCCACAGGGCTTTCTTCCATCCTGGTGCCTCCTCTGGTATTTCTTTTAGAGTGTCACCTCGTTCTTCACCGATTAAATTAGGTCAAAACAGACCGAAACAAACCTTAAATCAAATCGCGTAAAACACTGTCTTACAATTAACTCCGCTTAACAGACCTTATTCTTTGCCTATTGCGCGTTTGCCCCG
>Ga0247610_10001683_pt1 | contig 26992 bp, 32 predicted proteins | sample 174DNAGHGhighgp2_FD_193483 | JGI IMG/M metagenome (GOLD analysis project Ga0247610, IMG submission 193483) | Sheep rumen microbial communities from Palmerston North, Manawatu-Wanganui, New Zealand - 1742 DNA GHGhigh gp2 | ecosystem: Host-associated > Mammals > Digestive system > Stomach > Rumen...
GCGCCATTTCTGACCATAGGTAGCGTACTCGATTTCCTCGATACAACGTCCCTGAGCATCATACACCTTGAGACGATCCAGCCAACGGGTGTTGGTTTTGCTGTCGGTGTTCCACTCCTTGACCGTCAGGTTCTTGCGTTTCTCCCGTTTCGCCAACTGCTCCGGCGTCAACAGGCTCTGCGCCATCATCGGAGCAAAGAGCAAAGAACAAATTGCAAAGATAACTATCTTCTTCATAAAATCTCAAATCAAAAATCACCATCCCGGTCTTCCTCCGCCGCCACCGCCGGGACCACCGCCACCGGAATTACCTCCGCTATACGTCGAGAGCGTGACAGACGAACCGCCGCTATAGGCAGCGGGATAATAACCCATACCGTTAAAAATTGCTGTACCGGATGGTGTTACGCCCTTATAGAGTGTCGGCTGTGAGGCACCGGACACAATGATGGTCGAAGCGTTACTGCTCGGGGTCTTGAACGCGAAAGTCGTTTCTCCTACCGTCATCGCATACCAGGTGTTCGTACTGCCGGAAGCCTGATAGCACGTTTGCGTCAGACTGGCCCCACGCTCCAACGAACTGATCGCCACGATTGTACCGCCGGTGATATAGAGCTGTTTCTGCTCCTCTGAATTGGCATCAATCGCCACTTCCGGACTACGTGCACCGATCGCATAAACGAGACCACCTTGGATATAGCAGTTACCGTTCGCATCAATACCGTCATTGCCCGTCGAATAAGCACATACCATACCACCACTAATCGTCATATCATCACCCGCGTTAATCGCATCATCCACGGCCTTCACGTAGATCTCTCCGCCGCTGACAACCAAAATACTGTCGCTCTCAATTCCTTCGGCGCTGGCGTTGATCACAAACGTACCGCCCTCGAAATAGATACCGTCGTTCGCCTCAATACCTTTATTCACCGCCGTAATGGTGAGTGTACCCGTACTCTGCGCAAAAAGGATATAATCGTCCGAGCACAAGCCATTCTTGTAATTGCCTTTGATGGTCAAACTGCCGCCTCCGGACATAATCACCTGTCCTTCGCTGAAGAACGTTCCCTTACGATCTTCGTCCGAAGCGGTGTAGGAACTGCCGTCAGTCAGGCTGTTCGTTCCTTGCAGCACAACAAAACAACTCTTCTTGCACTGGTTATTGATTGCCGGACCGTCCGAACAAGTAAGCGTCAAGCCGTTCAGTATCAACTGGTGCCGCCTCGAGCCGTAGATTGTCAGTCGTCCCTGTCCGCTACCGCTCAAGAGATATGTGATATCCTTGACAGTAGAGTTAATCGTTACATAACCGTTCGTACTTTCCACACTCACGCTGTCGTGCGAACCTGTGATTGTCGCACTCGCACCGTTCCACACAATGGCAATTGTGTCCACGGTTGAAATCGTGGTGTCGCCCGGAGCGGTCGTATCACCAGTGTCGGCGCTTGTGTCGTCCGGACTATTCTTGTCTGTGCAGGCAATCATCCCGATTGCCAGAAGCACTAGCATCCAATACTTTTTCATCTTTTTACCAATCTAAATTATACCTTACTCCGACGGTATGCATATACTGCGTTTCTTCCGTCAGTTGAATATATCCTTTTTTCTTTGTGATATTGATGTCCCGATCGTAACCGTACGTGAAACGGTAGAAGAAATCGAGACTGCTCAATCGGCTTACCCGCCATTTGACACCGGCCTGCGTACGCACGTTGCAGATAAACTGATAGCCGTTCTTCTGCTGGTATTCCGGTGCATTGAGCGTGTTCACCAACTCCACCCACAGATAGGGCTTCACCGGCTTACCCGGAATCAGCGCTTCCGCTCCTACTCTACTGCGCAGGAACCAATCGATCTGGTTCTGTTCCAGCGCATTCACGCTGTCCGTTCGGGCGTCCATCTGGATACGCTCCCGCAGGTAGATCTTCGCATAATCGAAGGTGTACGAACCCGTTACGCTGAAGAACGCACGGTGCCGCACCCATTCGTTCGCATCCGCTTTCTTGCTCTCTGACCACGTACTGTCCGGTCCCAACAACTTGAGCGTGTACCCGAGGTCGAGCTTGAGGTATGGAATCGGTTTATAACCGAGATCCAACGTCGTGTACGACTTGCGGAAATTCGCACCCACCATCGAGTTATACACATCAAACCACAAGTCTTCGCTCACACCTAACTGCAATCCGTTGTGCCATTTCTTTGTGAACGTTGCCCCGAAACGCAACTGCGCTACATTCGCCGTCGTAGCGTCTTCGGAATCGTACGTCCACGCCAAAAGAGGAAGGGAACAGAGCAGGAGTCCTACAGCGATAGCGGTCTTACAGCGCAGCGGTCTGTCAGTGAAACGGTCTGTCAGCGTTAGCGGTCTCATATTACTTGAATTTCGTGATTTGGTCAATACTATTAACGGTCTTGCCTTTCTCCAGCGCATACGTCACGTTGATATACGCTACGTCGCGGAGGAAGTCGATATGTCCGATTTCGACATCCAGCACCTTCAGACCCGTACGCTCTTCCAAGTCTGCAATCAACACCGCACGGTTCTCCGGTTTGATGTTCTCGATCTTCTCATACAGAATGATCTTCGTCGAGATACGTTTGCGTCCGTTCCACCACTCAAAGCCCCATGCCAAAGCGAGCATCAGGATGTTAGCAAAAAGCAACAAATACCATGCCAGGCCGTCGGCTTTCAAACTCAGCGAGTTAATGACCGAGATCGCGATAATCAAAAACATATAGTTCATCTCGCGGATAGGCACCGTCTCCGTACGATACCGGATCATACCGAAGATAGCGAACAGACCCAGCACGAAACCGGTCTGGATGTCCAGTATCTGCATCAACCATAGCAACAGGAACATGCCGCTCGAGAAGAGCATAAACTGAACATAGTAATCGCGGCGACGGCTGTAGCGATAGTAGATACCGTAGATGAGCGCCCAGGACACCAAGAGGTTAAACAGGAACATCAACGGCATCGTGATCAGGTCCGCACTCACTCCCAAAAACTCCGCAATACTGTGCATCAGATACGATATACTGTCGCTCGTCCCGAAACGGGCGGCGATGTCCGGATCGGACTCCAAAAACTCCAACGTCGGGTTGGCTAAATCAACTTGGGTCATAACTGTTTAACATTTTTTCGATTTTACGAATTTTGTCTTTAAACCGGTTCTTTTTGATATCCGGTGTCGTCAACGCCGTACCGATACAGTACTTGCTGATCTTGAGCGGATGGAGACGGAGGTTGAGCATGATATGCGTCATCTTGGACGGCACATTCCCGTCGCGCTTCAACTCAATAATAACGAGGTCTTCAAACGTCTTCTTCTCGCCGCTCACCACATTGTCCCACACCAGGTCCATATCGATCGTCAACCGCTCCGTCTTGGCTTTGTTCACCAACGTGATTCGGTGGAACAAGGTCCGCAGATGCGGACTCAGTTCGCTCCATACATACCTACTCTTTGCCGCTACAAAGCTTTCCACTTCCTCGCTCGGCAAAGTGATCCGTTTCTTCTTCGTGCGCCCCTTGTTGTTCTTGCGTTTGATCTCCAGGAACGTCAGATCGCTGTCCACATACTGCCGGATGCGTATCTTCTGCCTTACGAGTTGCCGATCGTGGTGACGCACGTACATATCCAGGCTCTCCGTATCGTAGTACATCGTGTCGTATGTCGCAATCCGCTTGCCGTCTATCTCCTGCACATAGTAATCCGCCTTTGCAGCCTCCAGGATCGCCGGTAATACCGCCCTCGACACCGCGTATTTGGTGTCGATACGGTTCATCAACTTCACGCTCTCCATCTGCGCCAGACTAATCGGCTCAAAGGATTGTACTATGTCCGCTACACCTTGCATACCCCCAAAAGTATCGGCTGCAAAGTTACTGCTTTTTTTTGAATTATGCAAATAAATTTGCACAGTTCATTATTTTTTTGTAATTTTGCAGTCCGAAATGACTAACGAAGAAAAAGCCAACACATGGACCCACTTGGTGCCGCTCATCGCGACACTCGTCATCGCCTACCCGCTAATGGCGTTAGCTTACCAATCACAAATCACCAATCACAAATCACAAATTGCAGGAACTGCCCTGTTCCTGCTCGGTATGGTGCTCATGTTTCTTTCTTCCACCCTCTACCACGCCGTGACCGAACCGAAACACAAAGCGCGCCTGCGGATCTTCGACCATATATCCATCTATGTCATGATCGCGGGTTCGTACTCACTCATCTGCCTTTCGGTCGTGGGTGGTTGGATTGGTTGGACCTTATTTATTTTCCTCTGGGCATGCGTACTCGCAGGCGCGATTGGTAAGTTCATCGCCCTCGGTAAGCACCCGCGCCTTTCCTTGGCGCTCTATCTCGCTATGGGCTGGGTCGCCTTGCTGATCCTCTACCCTATGTGGCAGAACATGCCGCACGCGGCGTTCTTCTGGATCATCGCAGAGGGTATCTTTTATACGATTGGTTCTTATTTCTTTAATCACGACGAACAGCACGCGTATTACCACGCCATCTGGCATGTGTTCATCACGCTCGGCGCTGCGTCCCATACCATTGCAACATGGCTTATCCTAAGTTAGTCAACCGCCCGTGGAAGGTGGTTAAATCCGAAAATATCCTGCATCTCGGGCCGTGGTTGTCCGTGCGGCAGGAGTGTGTGGAACTTCCCTCCGGCAAGCAGATCCCGACTTGGTACGTCATGGAGTTCCCCGATTGGATCAACGTCATCGCCATCACCAAAGACGGCAAGATGGTCATGGAGGACCAGTACCGCCATGCCCTCGGCGAGACTCATTACGAACTCGTGGCAGGCGTCATCGACCCGGGCGAGACACCCCTCCAAGCCGCCCAACGCGAGCTTTCCGAAGAAACAGGCTACGAAGGCGGCGAATGGAAACTTTTCATGACCCTTTCGCCGAACCCGACTAACCATAACAACCTCTCATACACCTTCCTCGCTACCGGTGTAGAGAAAGTGCGTGAGCAGCATCAAGAAGAAACCGAGGACATCCATGTGGACATCCTCGATCCCTCTCAAGTGCTCGAGATGCTCCGCGACGGCGAAATCATCCAAGCCCTCCACGCCGCACCACTTTGGAAGTGGTTTGCAGAAAACCGCTAAGTAGTTTAGTAATAAGACATGATTATGAGCGGATACACGGCTTTCGGGTAGGTAATAGTGAGGGTAATGACTAAGTAATAATTAACTAATATCTAAGGAATAACTAAGGAATAACTAACGATTTGAAGGTTGTTGGTTCGTCCCAAATAGCCCCGAATGGTTTCTAGAAGATGAAAAAATGCACTGGCGAAAGTGGCGATATTGGCGATATCGCCAAGATCGTCAATATCGCCATGCAAAAAAACATGAGAAATGTGAGAATTCTAAGATTTCTCACTTTTCTCAGTACAGATTTTAATATACCTGCATGGCATGCCGTACAATGGACGACGTAATAAGAAAACGCGGCACTAAAGTACCGCGAACGGGACGAAGAAAGCGGAGCTTATGATCCGTCGGGACGTAATCTCAAGCACGCATAATGCGCGGGCATAGACGCTAAAAATGGGCTCGCGGGAGTAGCCGCGAGAGTTAGACCGGAGTGAGAAGCTTGTATCTTTTTTGCTTGTTTTTTTGAGAAAAAGATACAAGCTATAAAGAAAAAAATACAAGTTGTAAAAAGGAAGGACAAAGAAAAACCGCTTGGAGGGTATATACCTTCTCCCCGCGAAGAATGAAGACGTAGTCTGACCGCAATTTAGTGCAAATTTGCACAAAGATACGGATAAAAGCATGAAAAAACCGCAATTTAGTGCAAATTTGCACAAAAATACGGATAAGTATTTGCATATATCAAAAAAAAGTACTACCTTTGCAGCGATTTTAACAAGAATGCGTTATGGATTACATTCGACGTGAAATTTATCTGAATAAATTGATTGCGCGACGCAACAATGGTGAAGTGAAAGTCATAACCGGGCCACGACGCAGTGGCAAGTCATGGTTGTTATCGCATGTGTATTACGATTATTTAGTAGAGACCGGTGTGCCAGAAGACCATATTATCGCCTTGTCTTTTGATCAAGACGATGAGAATATGCGCGAAGATTTATTGGAAGTGTCGGTTCTCAAATCTTATCTCTATGAACGCATACAAGACAAAGAGAACTATTATCTAATGTTGGATGAGATCCAAGAGGTAATCGGTTTTGAACGCTTGGTTAACGGGCTGAATGCCAAGCCTAATGTGGATGTATATGTCACCGGCAGTAACAGCCATCTCTTGAGTTCGGACATCAACACCCTTTTCCGCGGCCGAGGTGATGAAGTACACGTGTATCCACTTTCGTTTGGCGAGTTTTGCACGAATAGAACTGAGCCTTTGAATGAACTTTGGAAAGAATATTACACGTATGGAGGGCTTCCGGGATTGCGCAATCACGGCTCTGCTGAGCAAAAAGTGAATTATCTGCAGCGCCTATGGAAAAAGACATATTTGGCGGATGTGGTAGAACGGCACAATTTGCGAAATGAAGATTTGTTGGAGAACTTAGCAGATGTGCTCTGCTCATCTGTCGGCTCGTTGAATAATCCCACCAAATTAGCGAATACTATTCATTCGGTGAAACAACAGAAAGCTGATCGTGAGACTGTAGAAAAATATCTTGGTTATTTAGAAGATGCGTTTTTGTTTGAATCCGTCAAACGATATGACATCAAAGGGAAGCGGTATTTTGAATCGATCAAGAAATATTATTCCGTTGATATTGGTCTGCGCAATGCGCGTTTGAACTTTCGCCAGCAGGAATTGACGCATATTATGGAAAACATCGTCTATAACCATTTGCGGATTTTCGGGTACTTGGTAGATGTCGGTGTCGTGGAGGTGCGTGAGATGAAAGATGGCAAGCAACAACAAACGCAGTACGAGGTGGACTTTATTGCTACAAACGGTCAGGAGAAATATTACATTCAATCTGCATACCGGATAGACGATGAAACGAAGCGAGAACAGGAACTGCAATCATTGAAACGGATAGATGACAGTTTCCGAAAGGTGGTTATAGTGGGCGATGACATCGCTCCTTGGACAGACGAAAATGGCATAACGTACATCGGTCTCCTCCAATTCTTGCAAAAAGGTTTACAATCATAACACAAAAGCGCGGCACTACACATGCTGCGCTTTTAATACCACTCGATGTTAATGGCAAGAGGTTAGTTATCGTTCTGTATCCCTCCCGTAAGCGAGTCGTGCGCGGCAAGTAAAACAATCCGCCAGCGGATAGACCAGCGGATTGATATAAAGAAGGCATGTTTTATTGGGCTTTGATTAAGCGGATGGAGCGAGGGAGATATTGATTGTAATATCAAACGCAAAGAGGGAATTGCGGCAATGATATACAAAGAGTCCGTCGGGGTGTTGGGTCATTGTTTCCCATTTGCCGGAGATGGTCCAGCTATTATGATGAATAATGACTTGTTTGTCCTGTGCCGGATCGGGACTGGAGATGATTTTAATATAGTTCTCCGTTCTGGAAATATCTGTTCCTTCAAACAACGCTTCATCCCATCGGGTGATGTGTTCTTCGCCTGCAATATAGTCCATAGGAATAACATGCATTTCCAACATCACTTCTTCCTTATCTCCGAATGAAACAGCTATAGGATAAACAGAACTTATCTCTCCGTCTTTCTCATATCCAAGCCATTGCTCATAAATAGCATAGATGGAGTAACCTCCATTGCCTTCTTCGCATAACGAAGCATATTTGAGTTCGCTATCCGGTTTTTTAGCCTTCAAATATTCCCATTGTTCTTTGGATAGTTTACTCGGAACTAATTTGGGCTGCAATAAACGACAACCGATAGGCGGCTCTATTTCAAGTTGTGAAGAATCCTGAGGTAAGGTGTTAAAATAGGCATCCTGTTCCTCTTCGCGGAGGAATTGGCCGTTGTTGTCAAAATATTCTGTGTGATAGATTACTCGTTTCATTCTTCCTCGGGATTATCAAGCGTTACTTTTCCGTTAATATAGAATAAGACCTCATAGCCTTCATTCATGAGCGGATCAATTTCTTCTTCCAGGATGTCTTCTACCATGTAACCTGCTTCATCTTCTTCGCCTTCTGCGCAAATAGTGCAGGCACTCCAGCATACTCCGCCTCTGGTAAACCAGAGACGCTCATCTTCGTCAAACCACGCATCAATGAGAATTTGGCGAGTTTCTTTGTCAACTAAGTATTCCATAATCTATCTTTATATTTCAGCATTCATGTATTCACGGAAGAAATCAATAACCTCTTCTTCGCTCTTTTGCTCCAAGTGTTCTTCCAACCAATTGAATAATTGGTGTTGTTCTTCGGATGTATAATCCCCGGTCATTGCATCTTCCGGATGATAGGTGAAGCCGTTATCAAAACAATAGTTCCGCAAGTTCTGATAATCAACTTTGAAACCGGTTGTATATAATTTCTGCCATAGGGATTCTACTATTTCGCTCATAAGCTAAATATATTAGTTGATAATAAGGTGAATTGTATTACTTTTATAAGGGGCGAGTTGTATGCGTAGTTCGTCCCAATCAAACGGAATTTGGCTTCGTTCTGCGATGTACTGCAAATCATGAATCAATGCTTCATCGACATTGAACATTCGTACGCACCCCTCATCTCTATATAGGTCATCACTCCATTCTACAAGATACGAGCGCATACCTTGAGAGATAGGCACTTCTATCTCATCCCAAGCATTCTTTGGGACAAAATTCTCATCATCAATCTCTATAAGACAATAGTCCACATGAGGTTTTTCCTCAGATATGTATTCTTTGAGGTCGCGTAAGGAGTTACAATTTGAGTTTTTCATATTTTAATAGTTATTTGTTAGCCAACTTTGACAACCGCTGCATGGCTTCTTCAATTTGTTTTTGCGCACGCATGTAAATCTGCATGCGCGTGTTCATTTCATTTGCAAAACTATTATATGATTGTTTGATTTGACCGATACAATCATTATTCATCGTTTCTGCATTCTTATCTTTCCATGTCTCAAATATGTTACGCGTTTGCATAATCAAACGAGACATATCATTAAATATTAACTGAAGAGGATCTGTCATATATTTTTCTCATGAGATTTGTATTCTTCAAGATTGGCTTGCGAACGCTTAATGAATGTGATTCCTTTTTCTACATTATTAGTTGTCTCCTTATTAAACTGCTTGGTCTTGTCTATCATTGTGATGACCATATTATGAGCCACAAGCACATTTTGATGAATGATTGCGAGCAAACGTTTTGCCTCTCGTTCTTTTTGCTCTGCATCCTGTAATTGAGATAACATATGATTATGCATTGCACGATCATCTGAACCGGCAATAGCGGCATATTCATGAAATAGTTCCTTGCGTTCTTCTTCAATCTGTTGGCATATTTCATCTGCTTTTTTCTCTATCAATCTTAACTCGCTCAGTTTTTCCGTAATCAAAGTTACAAAAGCATTACTATTGCCTGCAACTGATTCCGAAAAATTAGCAAGTCCTACAGCAAACGAAGAAAGAACCTCGATTTGATTTATTTGTGCGTCTGATGCCATTGTTACAACCTTGTACTTTGATACATTTCAAGAATCTCACAACTCCTATTGATGAACGTTGAAAACTCTTTCATGTGTGCAGCAATCTCATCTATTTGCTTCTCATCTTTCTGAAACTCTTGCATGAATTTCATATTTACTTGGTCATTCCAACCTTCACATACAGCGTGCATTTTGCGGTTGGCCGCATGATAAGCAGCAGAAAGCTGCTCACTCAGTACGCCTAAATCCCGACCAAACTGTTTCAGTTGTGGAATACTTTTCACTCCTACTTCTTGTGCCATATTCTATAATGTTTTGATAAATTCTTTTAAGTCTTTCCCTTCCAACGGCATATACGGAGTGAATAATGTATAAGTGTCACTTTCTTCCGCATAGTAATACGCCCGGAGTCGCTCTTCTTCTTTACTCAAGTTCTCCAAACGAATATCATTCCGGAGATGTAACTGAGTAGCCGCATTCTCGTCCGACTTGAGCAATATCAGGTGTTTGAATTTTTGGAAGAGTTCCTTATGAGAAATATAATCTGTAAAGAGATAATTAGCCGTTTTCTCCAACTGGATAATAGTATGTACTCCAACTTCCGGTCCCTTATCCAAGATTACATTCATTGCTTCGCTAAAAGATTTGACCGTCTTTTTGCTCGAAGATTCTGAACCGAAGGATATGATACTCGTTAATTCTGAATCATCATTTGCACTTGATTCCTCTTCAAATTCCAAATCCAATTTGAGCTCTCGGAAACGATCTTGACCTAAGATGAATAAGATAGTTTCTTTTGCTTTCCCTGCAAGCACCTCCTCCGCTAATTGCTTAAACTGCGGTGCTCTCTTCTTTGCGGGAATAACATCTACCAAGCCAGCATTTTCTAATTCATCCAATACTTCCACATATTTATCGTTATCCGAAAGGCAATCTATGACTTTAAATTCAACATCTGCTTCACGAGACTTGTTTGTTGCTAACAACGAGACAAGTAAATTCATTGAAACACGAGTTGATTGGCATTCGTCGTTTAAACCTAAAAGCAAAATATTTTCGCTAAAGTCTTCGTTAAGAGGAATAGCCATATCTACTTGCTTTAGATCTATACTTTTTCCAGCAAATGCCACTGGCATTTTACGACATTTGCGAGTATGCTCTTGTATCGCTGTGGATGGCTCAAAATGGAATACGGATGCCCCGCTAAAATAGAAAGTTTCATTTGATGCCAACGATTTTGTCTTTTTATTAACCGCCTGTATTATGTCTGCTGCTTGTTTCTTGTCTGCATAGAACGCTTGGAAGACATAATTGTCATCCACATGATGGTAATAAACCTTTCCCGTGGTAAGTTTACTTGTGATATCCGAACTCTTCGACACCATTTTCTCGGAATCTGCGATTGCACATTTCAAGAGGTAATGATCGCTGATGTTGTTTAATATCTCATTACTGATGTCCGTATTTGCAAGTGTCTGCGTTGCAAGCAGTAAGTGAACTCCTTGGTTACGACCTTCCTTTGCAATTTTAACAATTACATCCGAAATTTCATTGCTGATTGCACGATTATTGTCATCCACACGGAACATCTCATGGCACTCATCTGCGATAAAGAGTATATGCTTCATCTTGTTCTCCGGATGTTGCTCATTATACTCCTTTATGTTTGTTAAACCGGCCTGCCGCAAAGTCTTTCCACGCTCAGCCATCCGGTCACGCAATTCGCGTAGTATCTCTAATGTAATCTGCGGATCTGAATTATCTACCAACATGGCATGAACATGCTTCTCTCCCCTATAACGGTTAAACTCTACACCACCTAATTTGAAGTCAAGCAGATATAACTCTAAATCTTCTGGAGAATATTTGAGCATTGCGCCACTGATAACATCGTGTAAGAATACAGATTTACCAGAACCTGATTGGCCAAGAATGAATGCATGCACATGGCTAACGATATCCATTCTGAAGGACACATCGTCGAAACCTTTTTTGCCAACAGGAATTAGTAAGGTGTCGTTAATCGGCTCAAAGTCTACCTCCCCTAATTTATCTACTTGCATAGACACAATTTGTGTCTCTTCTTCTTTAGCCGCTTCCAAATTGATGTAGTCAATGCACGCTTTCTTAAATGCTGGTATTTCCTCTATGAAAGATGGAGAAATTAGGGCGTTGGATAATCCTTTAATCTTTTGAGTAGACATCAACTTAACCTCTTTCCCGTTAATCTGGAGCGAAACTTCTGTGCCAATTTTTTCTAATTCGTCCTTATACTTTAGAGCCTCTTTGTATGGTATGTTTTCAACAATCAAATAGGGCAAAGAATCAACAATATCTTTAGATTCTATTAAGCTTAGACCCCAATGGCTCTTTATATATTTAACTAATTCCAACTTTTTAGAGGATGATTTCAATAAAACATCAACATCCCCGATTTCTTTTTCGTTTCCGATTTTCAAAAAATCAATAATAAATACACCACCTGCAGCACAATTTCTTTTGAGTGCTTCAAGTTCCGTTTCGTAATCGTGCAAATATTTAGACGAACCTTTGTCCGCATTGTCTAATAGAACAATTACTTCATATGGCTCTACTATCGTTTTGTTTTTAGCATTGTATTTACAAACATCGCCGTATTGTTGCACATTCTTGATCACTTTGTCTTTCATGTTCTTAAGGTACTCCTTAAAAGCATATGTATCCGTTATAGGCTTTGTATTATATATAGTGGGATTGATTTCTTTTAGGAAAAAGTCCGCCAAAAAGGATCCGCCAAAGTCCACAAAAGTAAATTTGACTTTCTTGATAGGTAACATCAGCAATAATGTCAATAAAAATTGATTGACATCTTGTTTTACGTTGCTTGCCCCACCGACCGGTATTGCATCATATCCGCTAAGAGAACTGATGTAAGATGGAGTAACGATTTTATTATTTTGAATAGTATCAACAAAATATTCCAGGCATGGAATGGTCGAGAGATCATACTTCTGTTCTGCACACGCTTGGATTACAGAAATTAATGCTTTTGCATCTTTCTCCGACATTTTCTCTGAATAGTTACAGAATAGGGACATGGGATTTTCGTCTCGCAAATTGATAATCCCATCCAACATGGCTTTTTTATATGCCTTTACAAGAGCATTAAACTCCTCGTCTGTCTCTACGTCAATACTTTTTAAGTTTTTGACATACTTCTCTAAAATCGCCTTTATTTTAGGCATTGGATTATTTTTCATAAAATGATTATTTTAATGCTTTGATTTTATTTCTCAACTTTTCAATGCCAGTACCTATACCTGCCAGTATAGGACCTGCAACAATACTTGTGAAAAGGAAATAGATTACACCATAAAATATTTTGAGCCCTGTGTCCGCTGTTGGATCTACATCATCACAAAATACATTAAAATAATGTATCCATACCCAGATAACGACGATAATTAGTATACATAAAACGGCAATCCCTAATCTAAGGATATTTTTCTTAGATTCACGCGCCGCTTTCTCTGCCCTAATAGCAGCAAGACGCTTCTCTTCTGCAAGTTTAGCAGCTTCCCGTGCTTTTCTAGCCGCCTCAGCCCTACGAATCGCCGCTGCTGTGTCGCGAGCCTCTTTCTCTTTACGTTTCTGCTCTAGTTCTCTTTTTTGACTTGGTGAGAGAACCGAAAACTCACCGATTATTGAGTTGCTCATATTTTAATTAAACTTATGATTATTGGAAATTATAAATTGAATTGTAAATTTCCTAAACCTTGATATACGATTGTTCATGCCTCCTTGATAAATTAGCCAAGTCTATCTTATAAATAGAGTGAATAGCTTTAATTAAATCGGCATATGCTCGCTGTAACTCATCTCTTGCATTTAATATCTCGTGATATATTTTATAATTAAATTGGGATTGGGTCTGATACCTACTAAACCATCCTTTGAAATAATGAACACTCTCGTCGGTATCTACATCGGAGTAGTAATTTATATAGGTCATAACATTACACCACTTATCCCAAAATGTTTTCATGAGAGTATCAATCTTATTATCCATAAAGTATGTACTACTCATACCCCATTTTGCTTTCCAACAATCATAGGAACCGCATAACTCATATCTCATTTTTTCAGGACTTTGCAAAAATTCGTCCATCCAATTGCAGCTGAAATATTCGAAGAAATCTGTCAGCATTTGTTTATCTGCTTCGAAATATTGTTTGTTCTCATCTTGAGATAATAGCCAGTTTTTCAGCCACGGAAAAAATTGTCTGAAAAGTTCTTTTACCTCTCCCAATCTTTCCGGCATTCCTTCCAACTCAGAGAGCAACGCTCTATCATCTAATATGTCTTCATGGGGGTTGAAAGTCAAGTTTTGATTTTTATAAACGGATTTTCGCTGCTGTTTGATGTCTTTTGCTATAGAGACAAAATAAAAGTGAAAATCTTTGTGTACTTGTGATTTATTGAGAGCATCCTGAATTTTTTGTTTTTTACTTTCTGAAGAAACTTGAATAATAATCTTTGCATCCTCATCTATTAAGTCTATCCCAGGACAATTTGGGGAGACATTGTTTTTGTTGACTAGATTATAACCATGAAGGATTTTCAGCAATCGTGCATAAAAATACTCACATGTTTTATTAATATCATACCGCTGCAATGAGTTCATCCTTCTAACTAGAAGGGACTTTAACTCAAAATATAATGCCAAATCCTCTAATTGATTCATATCGTTTTTGTTGAGATGTGCAACTATTGCATTTTTTTGATTTTATCTCTCAAATTAACTATGCCGGACAAAATTCCCGCAAGTATTGGAATGACAACAATACTTGTAAGTAGAAAGTACCAAATTCCCCAACTGAAAATCCAGTCTAATACACGGTCAATTCCTTCATGATTGTAGTAAGATACAACTTGCCAATCGCGTTCTAAAGAAATCGAATAATGTATCCATATCCAGATAACAACAATTATTAGAATATACAAAATAGCAATCCCTACTCTAAGGGTATTTTTCTTAGATTCACGTGCCGCATTTTCTGCTCTAATGGCAGCAAGTCGTTTTTCTTCTGCAAATTTTGCGGCTTCTCTTGCTTTTCGAGCCGCCTCTGCTCTACGAATGGCTTCTGCTGTTTTGCGAGCTTCTTTCTCCTTGCGGTTCCGCTCCAGTTCTCTTTTTTGACTTGGTGAAAGAACCGAAAACTCACCGATAATGGAATTGTCCATAATGTGCGCTTCTTTTATACCAAATTCTAATTAATCCTTTATGAATATTTCAGAAAAATGCGCTCCGAATGCATATGAAGGCAACACTATGGACCCATTTAAAAATGGATAGTATTCAAAATTCTCATTATAATCTCTCCATAAAATGATGGTTTTATTTGCCTCACCTAAGATTACGGAAAGTTGTTGAAAAATAGCCTCTAACAACACCTTGTTTCTCAGAATCTCGTCAAACTCCCACTCTAATATTTGATATGCTTTCATATTTGTAAGTTCAAATGGATTGCTATCTGCAATCACTATTGAGTTGGCCGCGAATGTAGAAAAGTATTTAGAATCTGATATGTTTTTCTCGATGATGTGAATATAACCTAATACTAAATATTGTCCCTCTCTCTCATGATATATTACAAATTCATTCGTAAAATTATGTTGAGGAAAACATCCTAAACATGCATTTTTTACTACCGCAGGTATTATCTCGGAACATATCTGTTCGCATTTCAAATTTTGAGGCTGTACAAACATAAATTCAAACATAATTCTATTATTTTTTTACCTCCACTTTACTATTCGGCTGGAGGTTTCGCCGGTATATTTTTTGCTTTTCATCTCTCGGTCTTGTGCCGCTCTTCTCCCGCTTATTGCTCGGCGGCGGGATATAACAAAAAGCGGCAGTCCGCTTAATTGGATTACCGCTTTTGTTGAGAGGATGTTGTTCTATTACATATAATTAGATGGACGGAGTAATAAACACCCGCCAAGAACCATCCTTCGTATTCCTCTCTACATAGTTTTTCTCAGTCAGTTGTCCTACTAATTTACGCACTGCTGTCAAACTGGTACCTAACTCATCCCGCATATCTTCTTGCGTCAATGCCGGTTGCGTCTGCATTAATCGCAGAATCTTTGCGTAGTTCGGTGTCCGGAACTCTATCATCTCTCCATCATACCACCATACATTCTCCGCTTTATGCGTCACAAACAAGTAATCGTGGTATATCTCGTTGGCAACTAATCCTTGGAAATACTGTACGAAAGGTGCAATATCCTTGATGGTGGCATGTGCACCATCACTCGGCACTTTGCCTACAATCATATCTGCCTGATGCAACGCCTCCAGATAATCCTGTTTCTTGCGACTACGCACCACAATCATCGGCAGGCCATGCCGCGACAGGATGAAGTTCACCATCAGTCGGGCTATACGACCGTTACCGTCTTCAAACGGGTGAATACGTATATAACGATAATGGAACAACGCCGCCAACGCAATTGGCGATAACCGACCTGCTTCCTCCTCGGAGTTATACCAGTTAATAAGATCAGTCATCAATGCAGGTGTCTCTTCCGGAGATGCATACTCAAAGCGATCTTCATAACGCGTAATAACCGAGTTAGGACGCGTTTTGTATTGTCCGGCATGGATAGTATAACTCGTTTGGACACCTCCGGGCAAGTTACGATAGACAGTATAATCTTCTCGCAGTAATGTTTGATGCAATGTGCGGATGAAATTCTGGGTCAGCGGCATATCCCGCGTTTTGGCCTCCTCCGTCATCATCTTAAGTCCCACATTACTTGCCGTCATTTCCTGTATATCACGCACTGTCGCTTCACCTATCACCTTTCCGAACAATAGCAGAATCTCAGTTTGACCATAGGTCAAGGTATTACCCTCTATATGGTTGCTGTTATAGTTGTAGTCAATGGTAAACCGACGACTCAGCCGCTCTCGGTCTTTCTCCGAGATTGGTTGGATGCCTTCCCAAGCTTGCAATGCCTTCTTTACGCTTACCTGTTTCATATACTTCTTATCTGTTTTGCGATTAAAAGGTTATTGTTACGTAACCTTTTTACTCGTTTTTTAACTGTAATTTATCAATAAAACACCATATAAGGTGGCTGTTTGGTCACCATTTCGGCTACAAAAGTACTACATTTTATTGACATGTGCAAATATTTTTGAAAATTTTTAGCCATTTAAGGATTTTTTATAGTAATTTGAGGTCTTACGGTAATCCAATACGTCAAAGATCACATTTTATCACAAGCAGGTACAAAAAAATACTGCTTATGCTTTCGTACATACGGGTGTCTGGCATAACCCAAGGAAACAAAAGCAAAAGCAGTACATACCAAAGTATGCACTGACGGATTGCCAACTGTTTCCTTTTATAAGCTGCCAGACTTATGTATGTACAGATTGGTTCGTCAGTAAAAATATATATGTTCGCGTGCGCGAAACATTAGCCGCTGCTAACCGGTTGCAAAGATACAACAAAAAAATGAAATACACAAAAGAATTTATGTTTTTTGTCGATTTTTTTGCTTTCGCGCACGCAAATCACATACTTACGGAATGTACTACTTAGCTCAAGGAGTGGCTACAAATCATTCTTGATGCCTTTTACACGAACAACATATTGGCTTTTGATCCATCCGGTATTGTCAAAGATAACAGCTTCGTCTATTGCTTTTCTTTTTACATAGAAAATAGTATCACTTCCAAGAAATTCCGCTGTAGATTCTAAGGTAAAGCCCATAAATGTTCCGCTCGGGCATCTGATAGTTTGGTGTTCCTGATCGAAGATATAGTTGGCATTCACCAAGGTTCTCCATTTTGAATTAGCCGGGATATGTAAATATCCATCCGATTTGCGATACTCTCCCTTATTTTCTCCCGTGCGTTCCACATATTGTACTTTAGAGTCACTTTTGATATCAAAGTACCATAGAACATCGTATGTTTGTGCGTTGGGATCGTAGTCCCAATGGTAGCTCTGTTGTCCGGTAAATATGTCATAAGTCAGCTTATCGGACGCAATACAAGCCCAAATACCCACAATAGAGGAATTGGTGAATGTAGTCGGATCATCCGGTTTGATAGTTTCGCGCTCACAAGCGGAGCAAATAAAGAGGGCTAAACATAGCCAAACAAAAGTTTTACTTTTCATTGTTGTACTATTTTAGGGATTAAACATTTATGAACAAAACCTACGGACAGTCCATCAGAAACAGTAATGGAATCCGATAGAAGCGCCGAAGTCGAAGAAATGCCGAAGGTTGCGATCTGCATCTACTTCAAAGACATCTTCGCCGAACAATCCGCCACGATATTCATACTTGGAGCTGAACGCTAAGCCGTAACCGGGACGAGCATCCAAACTGAGCACAAAACGCGACCATATAAATTCCATACCCACGATACCATTCACACCGAATTTGCCGAGTAACGGGTTGCTTTCTCCAAAGCCAAAACTTGCCAGATTGAGCGATTTGATAAGACCCAACGACACACCGCCTCCACCAAATATGGCAAACGTACTACGTCCGGCAGTATCGATTTCCTTCTGATAAACGATATTCGGATTGAGTTCAAAAGTGAAGTTACTCCAATTATAGGTATCATGCAGTTCCTGATAAGTGTCCGCCACCTGAATCTCCTCAACCGCCACTTCTTCGGTCAGTACATTCGGCAGTTTCACATCATCTTTGGTCGGTGACAATTGTAATTTGACCGCTAAATCCGCCTGCAACGCCAAGCCGTCTACTCCGAAAATAAAGCCTTTGTAGGAAGCACCGAACATGTTTCCCACCATACCGCCTATTCGGTGGGTATAACTTCCACCTCCGGTAGTTCGACCTCCGCCACGATGACTTCTGCTAAAACTACTTCTGGAGTGACCATACGAGCGACCACGATTGTTGCCTCGATACCCTGCCGCGTCCATACTCCCTGCCATGCATAAAAACATAAGCACAAATAAGAATACTTTTTTCATTGTTGTACAGTTTTATAAGGATTAATAAACAAATCAGCGGAACCCTTTCGGAATTCCGCTGCAAAAGTACAACAATTTTTTGATATACGACTAATTCTTATTACTTCTTGTTGCTTCGCTGTTAAGAAGTAAACGATTAATTCGTTGAGACGAATTTTTCTTATTACATATTGTTATGGCAAGAGGGTGACGGATTGGAGGCCGCCATTATTGCCGGCGACATAGGAAACGGTGGTATGCCCTGTGAGGACAAGTTGGTCTATGAAAAGCGGTTGACCTGTCAGGAAGAACGTGGAGACGAACGTGTCTCCTGCGCTAAGCTTGGAATTGACGGATTCCAGTACCTCAAAACGCATATCGCCCAAATAACGGAACACACAACGGCGGTTTGGTAACCAAGTCACTTCGATGCTCTGTCCGGGTTGTAAGTCCTTGGTATGAATTCCCTCTGCAATGAACGGATTACTGCTGCCATGTTCGCCTTCTTTCAAATGGTTGGTATAATCATTCCAATCGCGCGACCCCACATAGCGGGCAAGGATATTGAGTGTGGAAGGACGTGTGTTATTAGCGCCTTCCACGTATCCCCAGAGCCTCTCCAATGTACTTAGAGCCAAATTCTCATGCAAGCACAGCCAGATTTGTGCAATAAGAGACTCAAAATCAGCCGGAGTAGCCGGACGTGTGCCAAAACGCGCTTCTACATCTTTGCGCAATTGGATAACCTCGGGTGCATTCTTGTTCATCTGTACGATAATTTGAAATCGGGTGCAAAGGTACAACTTTTTTCTGATATATACGTACTTCTTATTATTTCTTTTATTTACTCCTCTGGTAAAACTCGGGCTAAGGAGTCGTACAATTGGTCATTCAAGTTGAAATATGAGAAATATGCCTGCATGAATTCTTCATGCAAAACGGGATCTTTGATTGATTGCTCCGTCCTCTTGAAATTTTCTCTCAGACCTCCATCATAGTTTTGGGCTTCTTTCAGAGTCTTAATCTCTCCGCGTTTGACGGCTCGGCGAATGGCTTTATGGCGTGCCAAATGGATAGAAGCCGCTTTGCTACGGACAGATTCATTAGGAGAAGGGGTATTCGCATTGATAGCCAACCAATCAACAAGGCTTTTTAGCGAATCGAGAAGGTACTGCCGTTCCGCATTTTGCATACGGAGCGAATCGAGAAGGTACTGCCGTTCCGCATTTTGCATACGGAGCGAATCGAGAAGGTGCTGCCGTTCCGCGTTTTGCATACGCAGCGAATCCATATCGGCAGAAAGGCTCTGCTCTTGCTCGCTATGTCTGAGTTCTGTTTGCCGGTATTCTGCATATACTCCCCACCCCGCGAGACATAGTACAACCGACAAGAGAAGCGACACCGGTAACCATATACGCACTCTGTCTATTCTACGGATAGCCCGTAACACCTGCGCACAGGAAGAATACCGATCAGCAGAGTTAGTCCGCGTACACCGACGAGCGATACATCTATAGCGATGCGGAAACATAAGAGCGATGATTTTGCCGACCGAATAAATATCCGCGCGGTTGTCTATAGGCTTACCCGCCAACTGCTCCGGCGCTATATATGCCATCGAACCGGCAGGCTGCTTGAAAGTAACATAATCATCCGTATCGGACACTCCGAAATCAATCAGTTTGACGGTTGAACCGTTACGGGTGATGAGGATATTGGAAGGCTTGATGTCGCGGTGGATGATCTGGCGTTCGTGTAGAAAAGAAAGCGCGTCAAGGAGTTGCTCCATGATGCGGCGGCGGATAGCAGCAGGCGGGTTCGCATCAAGGAACTGATCCAACGTAATGCCATCAATATACTCCATTTGGATATACCAGCCGATGGAATCCATGTGCCCGAAATCAAGCAGCCGGACGATATTCGGATGATCCACTCCGACGCCGATAGTAAACTCTTTGCGAAGCAATTCCACATGCGGAGTGGATTGGCGGTAAGGCTCGGCTAAGGCTTTGAGGATGTACTTGCGTCCGAAACGGGTAGCGGCATAGATAGCGTTATGTCCTTTGGCGGACAATAACTGCGGCTCCGACCACACATCCGAAAATTCGGGCGAGAGGGGAGATACGATGAACGAAGAATCAACCATTGCCAGACTATTTGTGAGTGCAAAGGTACTACTTTTTTGTGAAATATGCAAGGATTTTGGCGAAAATCGCGCGAGAAAGTGAAATTTGCTGCCAAATAGGTAGAAATAGGATAGAATAGGTAGTAATAGGAAGAAATGCCGGTATCAAATACCGACGAAATGGACGAAGAATCGCGCTCATTGAAATCGCGCGCACAGAATGCTAATAGTAAGATAGATACCACATGCGGGATTGTATCCCGCGTAAACAACAAATGTCTATGCCGATTGCCAATCGGCGGAATGCGAAGTGTAATGAACCCCAAAAGTTTTACATTCAACTTTTGGGGTTCATTACAAACGGAATCCGCTTTTCTTATACACACGCGTGTTCTAATGAACGCGTACGCGTGCTTGTTCTTAGCCACAAGGGCACGAAGAATGTGCGCATATATGGGGAACACGGCGAATGCAATACGCTGTGTTTATTTATGGATCATGGTTGGGGGTCCCCACAGTCGTGCGCTAATGGCGCACTCCTTATTAAATGGGGGAAAAGCAAAAAAGATAAAACCGTGAGCGAAGTGCAATAATCGTTTGAGCAAAGCAAGATAAGACGAATTATTGTTCCTTTGGGCGGATTTTGTGGAGGTTTATGCGGAAAAACTTGTATAATTCTTAGCCACAAGGGCACGATTATTTCAAAAAAATGTAGTAATCTTGCAGCGTCAAAATGAGTTTATGCAACCGATTGATTTTGCGGACATATTATCGACGGAGTTACAACTCGCGCACGCGGTACGAAGAATGTCAGTGTTTCATTCTATTCATTACTTGCGTCATGCAGTGCGCCGCGCCATAGCCGTCTATCAGGCTTTCCAACGGCACCCACTCTACTTTCACTCCGGCATCGCGAAGCCGTTGCTGCAATGCCTCGCTCTGACCGCCCACCGCCATGATATGCCGCGGCGAGATGGTCAGGTAGTTATTTGCATAGTGCATCTCGTCCTCCGTATCAATCGGGATAATCTGCATTCCCCGTTCGCGCAGGAAACCCACAAACGGCGTATCTTCCGCAATAAGGCGGTATTCCTTCTCCTCGGCTGCACGGGCATAGATGTCGCAAGTCACATACTCCGGTTCATCCGGCATTGCCTCTAACCGGCTGCGCACCATGGTACACAGGTCACGGTCAATAATATTGAAATACGTATCAAGGTGCATCTGCATTTGCCGGAGCTTATGGTCGCGCACCACAACCACGGTGTCATGCCCGAACGCGTCCGCCTCCATCACTTGGCGGATACCTTCTCGGTTCGTCCGCATGCCGCAGCCGATGAGCGAAATCGTGCCGGCAGGAAAATAATCACCGCCTTCCAGCCTGCCCTCGCCCTCAATACGCAAAATCGGGCGCACGCCCATATGGTGATAGCACACCTCGATAATATCCGTTTCCGGCGCACGTTGCGAGGAGTTCATCTTGCAAATCACATGGCCGCGAGGAGTCGTAATACTCTGGTCACGCGTGAAATAGAGGTTCATCAGCGGGTTCTGGATATACTGCGCCTCGTAGCCGGTGTTATTGTCCGTGCGGCTCAGTTTGACCGTCGGTTGCAACAAAATGCAACGGATCAAATCTCCGCGGCTCATCTCTCTTATCGTCTGCTCGCGGTATAATTCCGAAGCCTCAGCATCCTCGCCTGGGATGGCGGATATATCGTACCGCAACACCTTTCCGGCAAGTGCCCGCAGCGTATCTATTCCCGTCTCATTCAGGATCTCCTCTACAGTGTGTACACGGATGCCGTTCTTCTCCAAAAGGTGGATATACCCGCGATGCTCCGCAGCGGCTTGCTCTACATCGAAATAGTGCTCAAACAGCCCTGCCGAAGGATGAATCACGCCGTTGAAAAGTTCTGGTCCGGGCGTGTGCATCAGTATCTCGCAGGCATCACTCCACTCCGCCTGCGGGTACGCCATCTCGCTTTTCGGCGTCGGCTGACAGGACACCATGCACACCGTGCATAGTGTTGCCACTACGAAAAATAATTCTCTTGTCATAACACTCATGCCTTGAGCCATTCGTATTTGGCTACGGAATAGATGGGCAGGAACGGAATCAGAATCGGAGTCTTCTTCACGTATGCCTGATATTCGGGGTCATTGCCGTAGGCGGCGTTCTGACGCAACTCCAGCCGGCGTGCACCGCTGAACATCACAAACACAATGCCAGCGTACCCTATTCCTACTATCAGCCACTGCCACCAGTTCAGCCCTGCACCTATCGCGCTGAGCAACGCACCCGTCCAAATGGTCACTTCGCCTAAGTAGTTCGGGCAGCGGACGATACGGTACAGACCGGTATCCACAAACCGCTTCGGGTTCTTTTTCTTGGCGGCACTCTTCTGCGCGTCGCTGATGCTCTCCAGCAAGATACCGCAAGCCACAACCGCAGCACCTATCCATGCCCACAACTCGCTGTCATGCGGACCGTTCGCCAGCCGGAAAGCCACAGGGCTCACCTGTGCCACGTACAGTAGCGCGCAGAACAGCCAAATCATGATCATCACGCCGGCAGGCTTCTTGTCAGAATGACCCTCGCCGTACAGAATCTTACGGTACCCAACCGCCTTGCGTTCACGCACCAGCAGGTACGTTCCTAACCGCACGCCGAAGATGAACAGCAGCACTAACATCGCCACCGTCGACACCGTAAGGTTTGCATGGTACATCACACCCATCGCCACCGCCAGAGCGGCTATGCCGTACCCGTAACCGAGACTGAAGAAATACACGAAGTATTTCCACCCCACTGCGGAAACCGCCATAGCCACCGCAAATAGAATCAATAAATCTGTCATAGTATTTTTGTTTTATGTTAATTTGCACTAATTAGGCTGCTGCGTGTTTTTTTCTGCACGCAAACTGCGTGCAAAGATACAATATTTTTCGGACATATGCAAGTCTTTTATGCTATTTGCCCGATTTTTCTTCTCTCATACAGGGATGACATAGGGGAAGAAAGACTACCCTGCGCACGCTCGGGACGCAAATGGGTAATAAGGTACGCACGAAGAATGTGCGCATGTATGGGGAACACGGTGTATGCAATACGCTGTGTTTGTTTATGTATCCTCTGCTCAGGCGGTCATACAGGATTTGTTTCTCTTTTTATTCAAAACAAAAGACCGTGAGCGGAGCGAACCAAACAAGCCGCGAGAGAAACGAGCACCTTATTATGGGGGAAAGAAAAATCAACAAACAAAGACCTGAGCGTTAGCGAAGACCGTATTGAGAAAGAAAACGTATAAAATGGAACTTATGAATGAATAAAAAAGTGCCTACATATGAATATGAGGCACTAAAAAGTTATTTGTCAACCATTCTCATTATGCAATAGACTTTCCCATAAATATTGCCTTCAATTGTATAAGGGGAACTATGATGTATATCATGATTTCTTCCCAATTTACTCATCCAACAATTATTGACTCTGCTTTCTCTCGCAGCATGCGTCATATGTTCGTTTTGCGGGTTATAATAAAGTGCCACTTTAACATATCCCTCCTCGTGTTCCCATTTATCACACAAACAAAATCCTTTTTGTTGAAAAGCTTGAACTAAAAATTTGATATTCAGCCCAACCCCAACATTTTCAGGCCACCATGGGTCGCCATCAATTACTGGGATAGGGGTACCATCTTCTTCTATTGGTGGCCACATCCATCTGTCTTTATACATCTGATACGCCCAAGCAAGACAATTATAATTGTTATCTTGTGGACTAGTTATCTTAAATTTGGGATCAGATGCTAATAATGGGAATTGGGCAATTACAATGCTTTTATCCATAATTTACAAGCATCTGATATTGTTAGATTTGGACGATTTGAAATCTTTTTCCCATAAATAAGATTCAATGCCCATACTAGAGTCGAAGGCTTATTTGATATTTCTTCTTTAATAAATGGTACTGCCAACTCTCCCATTGACACAATAAACCTAAAATCAACATCATTTACAATATCACTTACAGAAGATAGAAACATAGTTTTCTCTTCCCACTTCTGTAGATGAAGTTGAAAATGAAATTTTGCAGAGAAATAATCAGTTTCCTTTGCATCTACCAGTTGCATATACTGCATTGTTTTCTCGCTATTGATCATATTATTACTATATGCATCAATATCTGAATATGCAAATGTTGGCATAGCAGCAATCATTCCAGCTGCAATCGTTATTGGCTTAAAAGCCTGTTTTATAGGAGTTAATTGCATAACTCTATTGTTTTATCTGTGATTGTATCAAAGAATATTTTGTTCCTAATGTTACGAAGATTCTCTATGCTATCAGAAATTGTATCTATATCAAATACTAATTTTTGTTTATCTAACACATCAATATCCAAAATATAAAGATACTTCCCTTGCGATGCATTTTCGACATTATGGTTAACAATGGTATAGATATCTGTCTGAGGGACATCCATCATTAGACGGAATCCATATTGGCTGAGAGGGTATGTTGTTTTACCTTCTTTAGAGGTAATGAGGGTATTAATATACTCTTCTGGATTATTAAAATCGTCAAGAGTAAAGCGATTTACAAAACGAATAGAAATACGTGATACTTCTGCATTTAGAAATACTGGAGATAAGATTTTAAAATAATCTATTGCTTGTTTCTTAAAATTCTCCCAATTTATATAAGGATTCTCATCTATAAATGTTATTGTATCTTTAGAAATTTCGAGTTTGATTTTCTGAGATTTAGTGTAATATATATAACTCCCAATTTCCGCATTGGACACTCCACTTACTTTAGATTCACCTAAAGGGATAGCCGTACGACCAAAATTCAATCCAACCTGAATATTGTTGCGACGAATAGGTAATGTATGTTTTAGTTGAACGTCACATTGGGTAACAATATCCTCAATCTTAAAATTTGGGATATTAAATTTCAATTGTGCCAATGCAACAACTACAGGAGAGTTATTAAGTGTTTGCCACATATTTTCACATACTTAACCAAATTAGCGCACAAAGGTACAAGTTTTTTTTCAAATATGCAAGTTTTTGACTTTATTTTTGCAAATTTTTATATTTTTTTTACAATAATACATATATATTCTCATTTTATGTAATCAAATTGCATACATCCATACCTATTGAATAATACACAATAAATATCATCTATCTTTTAATACTCTGCTAATCTCTCTTACCAATTCTTTATCCGTGAATAGTTTATTTAAATTCTCTTCTTCGCAAATAACTAATAACACTGGGTCACCTTCACTTTTAATCTCAACTTTCTCTACCTCCTTAACAATTACACGTTTAAAGATGAAGCCATCAATTGGTATCAAATGATTGTTTATTATTACATATTCATCCTCTGACTTAATCTTACCATTTTCCACATCATTAAAAGAACCATATTTTCGACGAATTGCTTCGTCAAACGTGCGGGTCTGATTTCTATCTTTATCGTATAAAACTGGGAAATACCCTGTAGGGGATAAAGAATTAACAAAATCAATATATGCCGGGTTAATACATAATTGATACTCATCTTTAGGAGTACATAAGGTAATGTTTATCACTATTGTTTCAACCCTTCCCTTCCTGTCATCTTCAGTTGAAGGGCGACTTTGAAAAAGTTGGATTAACTTTTGATTATTATCCAATGAAAGTCCATGCGCATATTTTTGGGCATCGTTAGTAAATCGAGTGGAAGTCCAGAATTTTCCTGCTTCTACTTCTTTAATATCACAAATAGCAGCCTCAAAATTTCTTATTTCTCCAATACCCACAGCATGCATTTTCTGACCGGCGGCATGATCTTTCGCCTCAACAGCTACTTCATCTATAACACCATCAATTTGATGTATAGCAGAAGTTAAGCCTTTTATCTTTTTGTCGTGTTGTGCATTTCCTCCTTTTTGTAAAATATTTGTTACCGCAGTTGCAAGCAACTCAAAAGAAGCTCCTGCTTTTGCCGGGTAATACCCCATAAGTAGCCGAAATAACTTATCACTCGGTGTTATTTGATAAGTTGGATTTTGTGTTGTATTCATGTTATAATGTGTTTTTCTGAATTGCGGGGCAAAGTTACAACTTTTTTTTGACATAGGCAAATAAATATTCCGATTTAGACGGAAATGCGGAGGCAAAGGCAAAAAGCAACTCACAAAACAACGCAAAAACCAATTCATTTCACTTGCAAAATCAAAATTTTATTAGCATATCTCGAAAAATTATTGTAGCTTTGTGCGGTCAGTTCT
>Ga0247610_10001684_pt1 | contig 26980 bp, 26 predicted proteins | sample 174DNAGHGhighgp2_FD_193483 | JGI IMG/M metagenome (GOLD analysis project Ga0247610, IMG submission 193483) | Sheep rumen microbial communities from Palmerston North, Manawatu-Wanganui, New Zealand - 1742 DNA GHGhigh gp2 | ecosystem: Host-associated > Mammals > Digestive system > Stomach > Rumen...
CAGTGCGACATTCGGGATCGACCGCTCTCCGAGGATCTCCGAGAGCATATCGATGTTCAGGCCCTCGTCACCGTCATCTTCCATCATGTCGACGTGATAGATCTTGCATCCGTGCTTTCCGTTTTTCTTTACGTCATAAAGTGCTTTGTCGGCACAGCGCAGCAGGGATTCATAATCGTTTCCCTGCCTCGGGACAAATACTCCGCCGATGGAAACCCCCAGCGGGATATCCATATCTTCGCCCATCAGTTCCTTCGCCCTGCTTACGATCCGCTCGTTGACCCTGTCGGTGAGATTGGTGACCGCCATTGCTTCGTATAGATTCACGCCGAAAGCAACAAACTCATCTCCGCCGATCCTTCCGATGATGCTGCCGGTCGGTGCGGCTTCGGTCAGGATCTTTGCAAAACTCTTTAAGATCTCGTCACCCATGTCATGCCCGTGCAGATCGTTGACGAGTTTAAAGGAATCGAGGTCGATCATCAGAAGACAGCCCTGCTTTGTCAGACATGCCTTGGTCAGTTCGATATTGGTCGCGGATTTATTCAGAAGTCCCGTCAGCATATCCGTCGACGCTTCACTCTTAAAGTGCATGAGGCGTTTCTGTTTTGACAGGATATTCTCGATGCGGCTGATCAGGATCTCGGGATCAAAAGGTTTACGGATGAAATCGGAAACGCCGGCCTGGAATCCCAGTTTCTCGGTCTGCGTATCTTCGTCTGCAGTGAGGAACACCACCGGGATCTCTTCCCGTCCCAGTTCCTGCTCCTTAATACGGAATCTCTTCAGGGTCTCAAAACCGTCCATCTCCGGCATTTTAATATCCAGGAGAATGAGATCCGGTGACTCTCCGCCGCCCAGCCGCTCCAGAAGAGCATTTCCGGTCTTCAGCGCAGTGACACGCATATTATGCTTGCTCAGGATCTTTCCCGCGATCTGCAGATTGGCGGCATCATCATCTACTACGAAAATGTGTGTCATAAACCTTTCCCCGATCTTCCCCGAAAAACAAAAGGGTTCTCTCCTTCATCCGAATGTATTCCGCATTATCCCGGGACGAAGAAGAAAACCTCCTTATTTGTTTTCGTTACAACAGCTTCCCTCAGACAGGACTGCAATGTCCGCCTGCTTATACTTTCTTTACGCCGATCTGTACTTTCTCACCGTTGATGTTCTGCTCTTTGCTGCTGTCATAAGAAGTACCGTACTCGACCTTATCCGCAAGTACTTTCGTAGAGATCGGCGCTTCATTCTTCTTCACGATCTCCGCGATCTTTTCGTTTCCGTCGATCGCTACCGTGATCCGGTCCATCACCTCAAAACCGCTGTCCTTACGCATGTTCTGCAGTTTGGAGATCACCTCGTTCACAAAGCCTTCCTCAATGAGCTCCGGCGTGAGGTTGCCATCCATGACGACCGTCACATCTCCGTCCGCTTCCGCGATAAAGCCTTCCTTCTGTGCCATGGAGATCAGCAGATCCTCCTCGGCGAGAGAGACTTCCGTACCGGCCACATCGAACTTCAGCGCACCGTCTTTCTTCAGCGTATCCATCGCGGCATTGCCGTCGACCGATGCGAGATATTCCTGGATGCCCTTTAACTGCTTGCCGTACTTCGGACCTACCGTCTTCAGCTGCGGCTTGAAGGTATAGGATGTGAACTCTCTTACGTCATCGGTAAAGATGATCTCCTTCACATTCAGCTCATCCTTTACGACAGCCTGGAAATCCGGGCTCATCTTTGCCACTTCCGCGTTTGCCTTGACGTACATCTTTCCGATGGGCTGACGGCTCTTGATATTTGCTGCGTTACGTGCCGCAAGGCCGATGGTCTTTACCTTCAGCACCGCATCCATCGCAGCTTCCAGCTCTTTGTCGATCAGCTTCTCATCGACCGTCGGATAATCACAGAGGTGGATCGACTCCTTCGCGTTCGGATCGAGACCCACGACGAGATTGCGATAGATCTGCTCCGTCATGAACGGGATCATCGGAGCTGCTGCCTTTGAGATCGTGACCAGAGCAGTATAGAGCGTCATGTAAGCATTGATCTTGTCCTGCTCCATGCCCTTCGCCCAGAAACGTTCACGGCAGCGGCGGACATACCAGTTACTCATCTCATCGACGAAGTCATCCAGCGCACGTGCCGCCTCGGGGATCTTGTAATCATTCAGATCCGCATCGACCTCTCCGACCACCGTGTTCAGACGGGAGAGCAGCCACTTGTCCATCACGGCCAGCTTGTCATATTCCAGCGAATACTTCGTCGCATCAAACTGATCGATCTCTGCATAGAGTACCCAGAATGCGTAGGTATTCCACAGCGTATCCATGAACTTGCGCTGTCCCTCGGTGACGGCACCGTCATGGAAACGGTTCGGCAGCCAGGGCGCAGAGTTGATATAGAAGTACCAGCGGATCGCGTCCGCACCGTGCTTCTCCAGTGCATCAAACGGATCTACCGCATTTCCTTTCGATTTGGACATCTTCTGTCCGTTCTCATCCTGCACATGTCCGAGAACGATAACGTTCTGATAGCACGGGCTGTCAAAGAGCAGCGTGGACTCCGCGAGGAGCGAGTAGAACCAGCCTCTCGTCTGGTCCACCGCCTCGGAGATGAACTGTGCCGGATACTGCGCTTTGAAAAGATCCTGATTCTCGAACGGATAATGATGCTGTGCATACGGCATCGCACCGGAATCAAACCAGCAGTCGATAACCTCCGGTACGCGGTGCATCGTCTTGCCGCACTTCGGGCAGGGGAAAGTCACCGCGTCGATGTACGGACGGTGCAGCTCCACCTTTGCTGCTTCCGGATCACCGGAAAGATCTGCCAGCTCCTGACGCGATCCGACACTGTGCAGCTCGCCGCACTCTTCGCATTCCCAGATATTCAGCGGGGTGCCCCAGTAACGGTTACGGGAGATCGCCCAATCCTGCAGGTTCTCCAGCCAGTCACCGAAACGTCCCTTACCGATGGACTCCGGGATCCAGTTGATCTGATTGTTGTTTCGGATCATCTGCTCCTTCACCGCGGTCATCTTGATGTACCAGCTCTCACGTGCATAGTAGAGAAGCGGGGTCTCGCATCTCCAGCAGTGCGGATAGCTGTGCTCAAACTTCGGTGCCGCAAAAAGAAGCTTCCGCGAAGACAGTTCCTTTAATACTTCCGGATCCGCGCTGACCGCACCTGCCTCGATCTCCTTTGCATTCGGTTTGCAGCGCATCCCGGCAAACGGCGTCGTCTCTTTCAGCACACCCCGTTCATCCACCATCTGTACAAACGGCAGATCGTAGTTCCGGCCGACATTCGCATCGTCTTCACCGAAAGCCGGAGCGATGTGTACGATACCGGTACCGTCGGTCATCGTGACGTAACGGTCGCAGACAACATAGAAACCTTTCTTCCTCTGACGGTCCGCATCCGCTTTCGCGCAGTCGTAGAGAGGCTCGTACTCTTTGCGCTCCAGATCCGTACCCTGATAGCTCTCCAGCACTTCGTATGCCGCCTTGCCTGCTGCCGCATCCTCTTTGGAAAGCAACTGGTTTAAGACAGTATCTGCCAGAGCCTCTGCGATGTAATAGGTATAACCGTCGCAGGCCTTTACCTTGATATACTTCTCATCCGGGTTTACACAGAGTGCGACGTTACTGGGCAGGGTCCAGGGCGTCGTCGTCCATGCGAGGATATAAGCATCCTCATCCTTACATTTGAAACGGACAACCGCGGAACGTTCCTTGACATCTTTATACCCCTGCGCGACTTCCTGTGCGGAAAGCGGCGTACCGCAGCGCGGGCAGTAAGGAACGATCTTGAATCCTTTATAGAGAAGCTTCTTATTCCAGATCTCTTTCAGAGCCCACCATTCGGACTCGATGAAATCATCATGATAAGTGACATACGGATTGTCCATGTCCGCCCAGAATCCGACGGTCCCGGAGAAATCCTCCCACATACCTTTGTATTTCCAGACCGACTCTTTACACTTTTCGATGAACGGCTCAAGACCGTAAGCTTCGATCTGATCCTTGCCGTCCAGGCCGAGGAGTTTTTCGACCTCGATCTCTACCGGCAGACCGTGGGTATCCCAGCCCGCCTTACGGGGCACCATATTACCCTTCATCGTACGGTAGCGCGGGATCATATCCTTGATAACACGCGTTAAGACATGACCGATATGCGGCTTACCGTTTGCCGTAGGCGGTCCGTCGTAGAACATGTAGGTTGGGCAGCCTTCCCGCTCCTTGATACTCTTTTGGAAGATGTCGTTATCTTTCCAGAATTTCTCGATCTCCTTTTCGCGTGCTACAAAGTTCTGGTCTTTTGATACTTTCTGATACATGGTGCTTTCCTCTCTTCTGTTTCTATTCTTTTCTTATCTGCGTATCCTTGTCAAACCCGGTCAAGCGCCCAGCGCCTGATCCAGTGCCTTCGAAAGCTGATCGGCGCAGGATGTACCGCGCATTCCGCACAGATTTCCGCGGAGCGTATCCGCCGCCGTCTTTGCATCCTGCCCCTCAAGCAGTCTGCCGATCGCCTTTAAGTTTCCGTTGCAGCCGCCGGTGAATTTCAGGTTGTGGATCCGGTTCTCATCATCCAGCTCGTAATCGATCTGCTTCGAGCAGACCCCTTGCGGATAATAAGTATATTGTTTCATATTATTATGCCTCTCTTCCTTCGATTAACATAAACGGGGATATTTTAGCATATCCCCGTTGAAATATCAATTATGTTTCCCTATCTGCCCGCCATATTCCTAAGGCCGGCGCCCATCATTCGAACACCTGTTCCGTTTGGTTCAGAATCCCAGATCGTCATTGACCAGGATCACATGGATCCGGTCCTTGTGTCTGGAAAAACGCGTGATCAGAAACTGACAGCAGATCGTATCCGGAGACTTGCAGTTCATGCAGGAGCCGGTCTTGGCACAGGGCGTGGAAAGCCCGAAACGCTGTGCATTGATCGGAGCCGCCACATTTCTTGCCCGTTTCATCGCTCCGTCGATATCATCACAGACTTTATTCATCCCGACGATAAAAATGACCTTCTTCGGTCCCTGCGCGATCGCGGATACGCGGTTGGAGTTTCCGTCGATATTGACGATCACACCGTCCTCGGTGATCGCATTGGCACTCGAAAGAAAGAAATCCGCATCATAGCCTGCGAGCATCGCCGCACGCTTATCCTCCGCCGCATCCCGATCGATAAAGTTGTAATCCGCCGTCTTTACCGCATCCACGAGTCCGATCTCATGGGCACTCATACAGCCGCCCATCGTGATGCTGCTGCCCTTCGGGATCAACTCCAATGCTTTTTTCAGTGCTTCCTCTTTATTTGCCGCGTAGTAACCGGTCATATTGCGCGACTCCAGACCTTTGATCACTTTCTCTGCGAGCAGTTCGTTTCTCTTGAAAATGTTCTCGTTCATTTACGGTTCTCCTTTCCGATCTAAACCTTCTTGCGAAGCTTCTCTACCAGATCCACGATGCATCCGTCTGCAAACGGGCTCTTTAATCCCACCGCTTCCAGTTCCGGAACGTAGAAGTCCTTTACACTGAGGCGGCAGAGCTTCAGATACCTCTGCCATGCGTCCGCAAAGTCCTCGTCCATCTGCACCTTAAACTGCATCGCACAGATGCTGGCCAGTACGTAATCGATATAATAGAACGGGGCATGGAAGATGTGTCCCTGCCGCTGCCAGTATCCACCCTCTGCGAAAAAAGGATCCCCGTCATAGTCCAGATGCGGGCGGTAGGTTTTTTCCAGTTCCTTCCAAACTTCCTTGCGCTGTGCGGGCGTCAGTTCCGGTTTGGAATAAACGATGTGCTGGAACTCATCGACCATGCATCCGTACGGGACGAAGATCGTCGAATCTTCCATGTGCATCTTCAGATAGTCTTCCGCGCGGTCTCCGAAAAACTCTTTCATCCAGCCGTATGCAAAATATTCCATCGACATCGAATGGATCTCCGCCGTTTCCATCGTCAGGTCGTTGTGCTCGCGGATCTCATCGTCTCTCGTCAGATATCCCTGAAAAGCATGTCCGCATTCGTGCGTGATCACATCCACATCACCGCTGGTCCCGTTGAAGTTTGCGAAGATGAACGGGGCTTTGAAATCCGGCAGATACTCCATATAGCCGCCGGCCTGCTTTGTCTTTCTTCCGAGGACATCGAAAAGTTCGCCGTCCATCATGAAGTCGAAAAACTCACCGGTCTCCGGTGAAAGCTCGTGGTACAGCTGTCTGCCCTTTTCCAGGATCTCCTGCGGCGTGCCGGTGGGTGCGGGATTCCCGTCCGGGAAATAGATATCGTTATCGTAATACTTCAGTGCATCAACACCGATCTGCTTCCTGCGAAGCTCGTGGATCTCACTGACAAATGGTACGAACGCGTCTTTCACCTGACTCCGGAAATTTTCTACCATGGCGCGGTCGTAACTGTTGCGGTTCATCCGGTAGTAGCCGAGCTCCACATAGTCTTTGTATCCGAGTGCCTGTGCCTGGGCAGTACGGTTCTTCACCATCTTGTCAAAGATCTCATCGATCTCTCCCGTGACGCTCAGGAAGTAATCACTGACTGCTTTCCACGCACGTTTTCTCGTCTCCCGGTCCTGTGCCGTCATGAACTTACGCATCAGGCTCAGATTATAAACCTCTCCTTCAAAAGGGATCTCCGCCGTCGCGATCAGTTTGTCATAACGGGAAGACAGCGCGTTCTCCTCCTGCATGAGGGGGATGATCTTTTCATCAAACGCTTTCAGCGCGATCTCGATATTTTTGAAAGCGACCTTTCCGATCTTTCCTTCGAGATATTCCCGATACGGTGACTCATACAGGACTTTCCGGTATGCGTTGTCGCAATTGACATACTCCGGACGAAACTCATCGTAATAATCGTTCTCCGCTTCGTAGTACGGATCCGTCGTATCGATGGAATGCCGGATGGCGGCCAGCATCATCTCCGTCAGGATATGGTTGGAAAACGCGTAATACTCCTTATGAACGACAAACTGTTCCTCGCCGCTCTTTGCTTCACTTAAGCGCTTAGTCAGATCGGCAAAGCCTTTCTTCATCTCCTCCAGTCCGATCCGTTCATAAGGCATTTCGTTAAACTTCATTTTGTGTCATCTCCATTCTGTAGTATTTTTTTGCCGTCGCTTCCGCATTTTTCGTAATGAGTCGTCGCACCTTACGCAAAGGGGCCCGCGACGATCTTTCCGCTGCGTTTCTTTCCGTAATAATCCGTATCAAAGACGATCGTGCTGCCGTCCGGATTTTCAAAACGCTCCTCGGGTTCAAACGCTTCCCCGAGTGTATCAGAATCCACGAGATCCACTGCCGGCAGAGCATCCACAAAATCAATGACCGCTTTGCAGACTCCGTCTTCTTCTTTTAACGTGACAGAGGCTTTGTGCGTCTTATCAACGACGAGCGCTTCTTCTTTATCGCAGGGCACCGCACCGTTAAAGTACACATTTCCCTTCATCCATACCGGCAGAGGCATGAAGTAGCGGTCTCTCGTTTCCGCTGCGCCCTCTCCGCAGTATCCTTCAAAGAGTTTCTTCCACTCATCCTCCGTCATGTAACCGTTATACGAAAGCGTTCCTGCCGTGAGATTGTTGTCATCCCATTCATCATCCCGGTTCGGTGCACAGAGATCTTCGAGTCCCTGACGTACTTCCGGCTGGATAAAGATGTTATTGTAAAAACGCACATCCCCGTGCAGCACGGTCATAAAGCCGGTGATCGCCGTCTCATGCGGACGATGGATCGGCGTATATCTCGGCGACGGGAGATTTACCGTCCCGTTGCATACCCCGCGTCCGACACCGGTGACTGCACCCTGAAACAGGTTATGGACAAAAGCGACACCCTGTGCTGCGAGACGTACGCAACGCTCCGAGAGCATGATGTTATTATCGACCAGCGTCGGACCGTGAGCGATCTCGATCCAGAGATCCTCGCCCATGCCGATTCCTTCCACGCATTCCGGCTTTAGGAGATGCTCTCTCGACAGGCAGTTATCATGGAAAAGATTGGAGGTCACACGTGTTCCCTGACACTGCCAGTCCAGCCAGATGCCGCGCGTGCAGTCATGGAAATGATTGTTCCGGATGATGACATCGATCGCCGCGTGGAACTTGATCCCTCCGATCTCCGCACCTGCGAGGTTTCGCTTGTTGTTGATATGATGGATGTGATTGTTCTCGATGATCGAAAAGACGCAGCCGAGATTTCCGACGATACCGGTCTGCCCGCAGTCATGGATATCACAGTTTCTCACGATATGGGAGCCGATCGTATCCTTGCTCCAGCCGTCCAGCTGTGCGATGAGGGAGCAGTCCCTCTGCGTCTGCGCCCCGTCTTTATATTTGTAATGCAGCCATTTGTTGTCGTTGCCGTGCTGCAGATACTTGCCGAGAGAAATCCCGGAACACTTCGAATGCGAGATCTCGCAGTCCTCGATGATCCAGCCCTTCGACCAATGCGGACCGATCATTCCTTCCTGCAGCGCCGTCGGAGGTGCCCACTGTGTCGCTGCTTTGGTCACGACAAAACCGCTTAAAGTAATGTAGTTCACATGCTCCGCCGCGGGCCAGAAACAGTGCGGACGAACGTTGATCTCCACACATTCTTTGTTCGGATCCTTTCCCTGAAAGTTCGCATAGATCAGGGTCGCATCTTCCTCTTCGGACTGACAGGTATACCAGGTATGTTTGGTGAAATCGCGGTCCCAGGAGGGCTCGTAAAACACGGGATCTTTAACCTTCTCCAACGTATCGCATTCGTAAAGAGACTTTCCGTTCAGGAATACTTCGCCGGTATGTACGGGAACCGTGATGTTCAGCCAGTCGCCGCTGACAAGCGTCCGATAGGGATTATACGATCCGAAATAGGTATTGGGCACCGTGAGTTTCCAGACATCACCCTCCGCATGCTCCCATCCTTTAAGGATATCCGCTCCCGTAATCACGGCCTCGCGGTGTTTCGACGAGCGGTACACGATACGCTTCCGCTCCGTTCCGCCGTTTTTCGGATTTACATCTTCGCGGTAGATCCCGGGGAGTACTTCCACCGTATCTCCCGCCATCGCAATAGCCGCGGCTTCATTGATCGTTTTGAACGGTTTTTCCTTGCTTCCGTCACCGGATACGACTGCTTTTGCATCAACATACCAGATCATGGAATTTTCCTTTCTTTGACTGTTCGACCGAAACCTTTGTTTTAGGGGGCTTTTAAGCCCGCCAACACCGAAGATAATACCATAAAAAAGCCCTCGTCGCAAGGCGGGGGCACGTTCCGGCACTTATCAATTTTTGTCATCGCCGAAGAGGAGATAGCTTAACGGAACACAGAGATAATCCGCGATGATCTCGAGTTTTGCGAGGTCGCGGATCCCGCAGCCCGGCTTATTGTTCTCCAGCGCGCTTAGGTCCGGCTGATACATCCCGAGCGCCTCGGCCATCCGGGCCTGGGATACTTTTTTGACCGATTTACGCTGCTCGCGTATCCTCGCCGCGATCATGTCATAATCCAGCACGTTTTCTCCTCCGCTCCCCCGCTCAGTCCATGTACTCGGCGATTACGGCCGCATATTCCGCAGGGAAGTGCGCCTTATACCAGGCAAGCCGCATTGTCATCATTGTATAGGAGACCGCATGTGCACGGGGAAACAGATAAGCGATGCTCTCGCAGGATCGGATATACCACTCTGCAACTCCCTTTTCCTTCATCTCTTTTTTCTGTTTCATCCACTCCGTCGTTCGGTGTTTCGCTTTTCCTTTCCGCACGAGTTCACTGATCGTAAATGCTTCTTCCCTGGTAAATCCCTTCACGATCATATCGTCAAATACATCATCGCGAAAAGCGATCAGATCCCGGATCGTCACACCCTGCTCTTTCACGAGGGTCTCCGCGTTTTTCTCCCACGTTCCGCTGCTGTGGGAAAGACCGCTGACCTTAACCATATCACCGAAATCCGCCGGCCGCAATACAGAGATCATCTTTCTCTCCCATTCGGAGTCAAAGCCCGGGATGTCCGCGCACCCTGTGACTTCGCCGTTCTCATCCGGACGAAAAAATGCCATCGCTTCTTCACTGCAGACCGGCACATCCGCCACGTCCGTACCCGTGCGCTCCGACAGACATCTTAACATATCCAGCCAGCTGAGCCCGAGGACATCGGCCTTAAAGAGATGATCAAAACAGTAATGGTCAAAAGCCGTTACCAGAGAGCCGTCGGCAAGACGCTCCGCCGGCATCAGCTTCACCGGGTCGCAGTTTTTCGGAAAGAGGATGACACCGCCGGGATGAGCGATGCGCTTTTGTACATTTCCAATGATCTTTCCGCTGATCCGCTCCCGCTCCGCATCCGGGATCTTATCATGTTCTCCCGAAACAAACATCTCCGTGATCTCGTCCGCCTGTGCCTGCGAGATCGTATCCGTGCATCCGACCGGAAGTGCCGCGCCGATGCCCTCCAGCGTCCCCATCTGACGATGTACTTTGGAAAGCAGTTCCCGAGGGACATTCAGATCGATATCGATCTGCTTTGTTCCGTTGATGCCATAGATCGTCTCCGGCGACAACTGATATTTCAGCGGATCGATCTCCGTCATTCCGAGGAGGTAGAGTACAACAGAGCCGGCAGACGTCCCGCGGAACGAAACGTCACAGGCACGCAGTCCCGCTCTTTCCATGAGCTCTTTCGTCTGAAGGATATGAAAACCCAGCTGTGTCTTTTCCAGAGCTTCCAGTTCTTTATCGAGAAAACGAAGCGCTTCTTCTTTTTCGTTCTCTTCATATTTCCCGGGTAATGCCTCGCGGCAGAGTTTCCCTATCCTCTCCGTGGCATCGACAATCACCGGATAGCAGCGTTTCTCGGGATTGATATGTACGCTCCCGCAAAGGTCCGCGATCCGCTGCGGATTTGCGATCACGATCTCCTGCGCCTTCTCCGATGTGAGGTAGGAAAACGCAGCCAGCATCTCATCCGTGCTGTAAAGATGGATGCCCTGCCTGTTGACGCATTTATCCACCAGGGCGCACCAGGCTTTTTTATCCTTCTTTTCCAAAAAATGTGCATCACTGATCGCCACTGCGGGCTTTCCTTCCGCTTCGCAAAGCAGGAGCAGACGCTCGTTGATCTTTCGGTCGCTCTCGTAGGGCAGGAGCTCCACATAGTCCAACTTTGCGATGATCTCTTTTAATTCGCGGTCGGATGCACCGTCCTGTGCAAGGCGCCGAAGCTTCCCTTCCCTGCCGCCGGATCCGATGAGGAGACCCTCCCGAAACTGCTCCAACATCTCCGGATCCGCGACGGGCTCCGGAGAGACCGCCCTTGCCTCGGAGTATAAGCGGTAGAGATTCTCCTTCCCTGTATCGTTCCGTACCAGAAGCGTAAGAGTGAATGCTTCTTCGCTATCCTTCTCCCGGACGGAAAGCTCTGTCCCATAGATCGGCTTTGCCGTGTAATCGCCCCATCTGCAGACCGATTCCATCTCCGGGAAAGCCAGGATACTTGAGCGGTCCGTGATCGCGACCGCAGGCATATTCCTCTCGCTGGCGTAGCGGATCAGCTCGCCCGCATACATCGTGGCATCCCCGCCGGATTTGCTGTGAGCATGAAGCTCGATGCGTCCGGGGGAGGGATCTTTTGCAGGGTTCCCGTTCAGAGCTTTTTTCTTTGGTTCCCTGACAGTACGTCTCAATGTCTTTTTTTTCTCGGGTTTCTCTTTTTTCTCGATCACTTTCATTTGATTTTTCCTTTATAGTATTTTTGGGTTTTCGATTGTTTCTTCTTGTTCCTTCTTGTTTCTTTTGTCTGGTTCTTTGTGTACTGTGCGGTTTCTTTTTTTGTGTTGTTCATTTTCCCGTATGGCGTCGTATCCTGCACTGAGATCATTGTACCTCATTGCGGAAAAAAAAGGATAGCCGATTTTCTATAATTCGCCGTCCTTGTATGTCATCTGATCTTATGCTATCATTAGATCCGTGTGGAATGCTTTTTCCGCTTTATCACAGGCCATCACGACACCGGGAGGACCGTATGAAAAATCTGAAAAAACTTACCCTGCTTCATTCCAACGACATGCACGGAGATTTTCTCGCAGAACAGATCGATGACGATCTCGTCGGCGGCGTATCCCTGCTGTCCGGTTATATCAATAAAGTCCGGCAGGAAGAAAAAAATGTCCTGTATGCCATTGCCGGAGATATGTTCTGCGGTTCCATCATCGATTCCGAGTTCCACGGGATCTCCACCATACAGATCATGAACATGCTCGGCCCCGATATCGTGACTCTCGGAAATCACGAGGTCGACTACGGCGTGACACATCTCCTCTTTCTGGAAAAGTGCGCGGAGTTCCCGATCATCAATGCCAACCTGTATGTGAAGACCAATCATACGAGACTCTTCGATCCCTGCCGCATCATTGAGATTGACGGCATGAAGATCCTCTTCATCGGCGTGATGACAGAGATCACGCTCATGAAGTGTAAAATGGATAAGATGGTAGGAACTTTCGTCACGCTGGAAGACGCAGCGGAGGAAGTCGGAAAGATCTGCAATACCTATAATTCCGCAGACGTCGATTTCACCGTACTCCTCACCCATATCGGTCTTGCGGAAGACAAAAAACTGGCAGAGATGCTGGATCCCGCCTGGGGTGTCGACGTCATCATCGGCGGACACTCCCATGATTTTCTCGAGGAGCCGGTCGTGGTCAACGGTGTCCCCATCGTACAGGCCGGCACCGGTACCGATCAGATCGGACGTTTCGACATCATGATCGACACTGACAAAAACTGTATCGACAGTTATACCTGGACTCCGGTCCCCATCAACGAGCACACCTGTCCGAAGGACACTTCGATCGAGGAAGTCATCCGAGGCTATAAAGATACCACCGATGAAAAATACGGACGCATCGTGACCAAGTTCGTCCGTCAGCTCACTGCTCCCTCTCATATCGAAGAGACCGAGATCGGAAATCTTTTCGCCGATATCCTGAAGGATGCTCTGGGCGTGGATATCTTCCTCATGGCATCCGGCTCTTTCCGTGTCAAAGAGTTCGGCCCGGTCGTAACCAAGGGGGATTTCGATAAGTGCTTCCCGTTTGACGATTCGGCCCACATGGTCTACTGGACCGGCGCACAGCTGAAGCACGCGATGCTCCGTATGCTGCGGGACGAAACGCTCGCCGGCGAACATACCGAGTTTTATCAGGTTTCACACGGATTTTCGTTTGAATATGATCAGAAAACGCACTCGCTTGTAAAGATCGAGTTTGAGGGCGAACCGGTCGCAGATGACCGCATCTATACCGTCGGGCTGCAGGATTTCCATTTCAAGAACCTGAAGGATTCCTTTGATCTGGAGTTTGACGATATCGAGAAAAACCATCCCCAGCGCGAGATCGCTACCTCCTGCGCTCAGATCCTCGAGGAAACGCTGCAGAAAGGCCAGCACCAGAACGCCAAGGTGGAAGGGCGGATCGTGATCCACTAGGATACGTTTAGTTACGTATCCGTTATATTACACCCAGGTCACGTATATACGCGGCCACACCTTCCTTTTTCTTCAGGTGGTATTTTTTATCCATCTTTTCAAAGTATTTTTGAATCGTTGTACTTTCGATCACAGTATTGGACGGTGCATACTCCGGTATCCCGCCCCGCGCTTCCTGCCACGGCAATTCTTTATGTGTTAATTTCATCAGTATACTTCCGTTATATATTCCCAGACTCTCAATTACATGATCCAAGACTTTGCGTTCTTCGGCAGAAAGCAGCTCATCGTATCGGATCGCTTTATCATAATCCGCAATAATGGATCGCCCCAATGTCTTATATTTTTCATATATGTTCGGAAATACCGGCCCATATGCCCAGGCCTCACAATCATCCGAAAAAATATCCTTTTTCAGCATGATCCGGGAGAAGGCTTTTACGTAATACAATAGCTTCTGCAAAGACAGATTCGTCACCTCATATCCTTTATGGATCAAATATAATGCAGCCAATTCGATCTTCGTATCATGGGTGCTCAGCCTCTCCATCTCGGATATCGCGCTATTTGCCTTGGCATATGCCGCATCCGTAATGTCCGCCTTATTTCTTTCCAGATACTCTCTCATCAACGTATGATATGTAAGGATCCTGCGAAGAAAATCTGAATACTTCCGGCTCGGCATCGCTCCGTCGACATATCTCGAAATTGTGTGTTCCCCCATTTCTAGGACATGGGATAGCGGTCTTTTCTCAATATTGTACTTCTGCAGTATGCCGTCAATTTCATCCATCGTGATTAGATCATGGTCTGCACGATACATACTGTCCAAAACTCTTTCATTTTCGTCAGCCAGTCCGGGAACCGTGATCTCTTCTCCGCAACGAGCACATACTCCATATCTTTCGGAGTATTCATATTCTTTGTTATCTATCATCCGAACTTTTTTTCTTGAACGGATGGTATACGGTACCTGTTTCCTACATTTCCAGCAGAGTAACTCTTCGTTTTTCATATCAGATCCCCCATATATGCATTCTTCTCGGGGAAAACCCCCTGAGATGACAATAGACTATATCTTGTTCCATTCATGAAAAGAAATAATGATCAAACCACTTTTTATCCAAGTAAACTTTATATACAACTCTACGGAAACCTGCTCCGTACGTATCGAATATCTCGGTATCAAACTAACCCTTTTCCTGAAAATATGGATCACATCATCCGGAAACATCTCGTTATTGCTCTTCTCTGTACAAACATGATCACCAACATCTAAACTTAATAAAATCGCTTTTACCTTGGCATCGTCCAGCAAGTATTGTTCCCGAAGCTGATTATTCTTTTCTCGAGGAATAACCGTATAATCTCTACCAAACTTGCCATTTTTTACAGTTTACCGGAGACGCTCCAGTATCTTCTCCGGCTTGCTTTCATTCACAATGGAGATCACCGCCCTTCTTTTCTGCTCTTCTTTCGGCTCTTTATACGCCTAATCCCATAATATAAAAATAGTACACATATGTCAATATGTGTACTATTTGATTTGGTAAAAAAAGAGGGACAATGCCAATTTCCATTGGATTATCCCTCAAATGATTCTTATCGCGATACCAGCTGAATATCCGCCATTGGTCATTAATTCTGATCGAGTGATCTCTTCATGCTAATATGATGTTGCGTCGCGTTAGTATTGTCAAGCGTTATTACAGGGTTTTATTTCTTTCGTAGCTGTGCCGAACCGACAGGTACAGCGTCCGGTATTCCTGTGTGGGATTTACCCGGTAGACAACCCAGGCAAATCCCATCAGCAGCCAAAGGCGGAATACTGCCAGTTTCCAAAGGATAAACTCTTTCATAATGTAAGCTCTCGTTTTCAGATTCTCCATTAGATCAATCCTCCTTTTCCGTAGTCGCCATTGTCATTTACAGTTCCCGGATCCACTCATCCACCTTGTGCTTGCGCACTAAGTACTGCGTCCGATTCTCCTGTGTCGGCTTCAGTTTGTATCTGACCCAGCTCGCTATCACAAAACGGTAGTAATTACATATGGCCAGCCGAAACATAAACCCACAGAAAATCAACAGTAATCTGTACTTTATCCGAACCAACATTTCCTTTACCCCCTTTGCTTTTGTGTTCCTGAGTCCTGTTACTCAAGATTGATCACGAAACCTTTTCGAACTTGTTGCGCAGAGCAAGATACCTTGTTCGATTCTCTTGCGTGCCGTGCAGCTTAAACTTTACAAGAGCAGGCATAACATACATCAACCAGTAGAGATACAGTGCTAGTTTCCACTGCAGAAAAAAGTAGAGTTTCTTTAAATAGATCATTTGCTTCCACCTCCTGTTCCAGATTTCATGCGACAATCTTTGTTTTATCAGTACCGGCTTTTCTATCACCTCCCTTTCCGTCTGTGTGTTTTATTTCTTTATACTCCGCTCTGATCCTCCTTTCTCCACAAGAAATCTCAACGCCAACAAATAATACAACATAGGCCTAAACAAAAGGATAGCCTATTTTCTATATTTTCTGTCGTATTTTCAGTATCCCTATTCTACTAAAACTATTCTGCATGCTTTATCCCCAAAAAGGTGGGAATCTCCTTTGTATACGAGAATCAACCGCTATAAAGTCGTGATTCTCCTGTTGCTAAGGGTCCGATAGTATGTTACGATTATGATGCTGACAAATAACAACAGTTTAAGAAATTCTCCTGATGAGTATAAAACAAAAATATTGTTGGATAATTCACTATGATGGCGGTGATATGTCATATAAAGATGATTTCGAGAATCTCTATAATTCCTATGATGCTACATTGTATATTGTCAGCTGTGGGGATCTTAGTGCGAATGTAATGGATATGTCAACCCGGAGACTATCCCGAAACCGGAGATGTCTTAGGCAATTATTAAATTGAATTAATCGAAATTAAACAGAAAATAATAGTCTTGCAATCAATTAAACAGACAACAGTAAAATGAAATCAACTACCAAAAGCGAAGATTATGATATCGTTGTAGGAAAACTCGCCCGTCGCAAAAAGAATGGCGAAGATATATCTGATGACACGCTCGGTCCCGGTGGAAGGCGTAATGAAAAGGGTGAATTTTCTGCTTTAGTACAAGATATCCAAATAGTAGATAGAAACGAGATTGACTCACCAAAAGATCGCCCCGCTTCCCCCGAACAAATCAGACAGTTAGAATACTATATTGCTCAAGAAGAGGAATATAAACAAGAACTCAAACTCGAACACGCTAAAGCATTTAACAATACCTTAAACTTTATTAATAACATTATTAAGTTTGACCGTGAGCATCCTGAATACAGAAAAGCGATAATTAAAGGTGTCAAAAAAGCAGCCGCCTTCCTTTCAAAGAAGGGAACTCAAATTTCAGAGTTTATCAAGCAGAAACAAGAGAAAACGCAGAATTTAAATAACAATCCAGATATCATTCCAGTCGAACCAACCTCAAAAGTAATGTCGGAAGCTGAGGCAAAAGAGAAAATGCTGGAATGCTTTTATTATATCACGCAAGCACGATCAATTGCACAAGACCTTGCCAACTCAACTATCGGGTATGATACTGATTCAATCCTTAAATCACTTAACGAGATTGCAACAGTTCATCCTTCACTTTTAAATGAAAACGAACGCAAAACCCTATATAATGAAATAATCAAGATCAACGACAAACCATTGCGTGAAAAAGCGCTGGCAATACTCGAAAACACAAAAAATCGGAATAGTTAGTCATCCTTTCCGCCCTTTTAGTTTGAAATATCTGATGTTCGTACTATCTATGGACTCTTCGAGTTCATTGGCATCATCATATGCTTCTTGAGAAAACGACTGATCGCTCCCCCACGTGTTATTACACCACTGACAATATAGAGCTTTTCTGTCTCTCATATGACGACACACAGGACATAAAACCACATCATCCTCATTATCATCTGTTCTGGTTCTATGGCTGCACTTGGAACAAAATATTGTATCCCCTTCATTCCAAAGAGTCTTACTGTCTGTATTTCCACAATTTGCACACTTCATTATTTCTGCACCTCCTCATATTGTGGTCCTTGGGTTACTTTAACTGCTCATTTATCTGGTCTTTTATCTGATCATATACCGGATCGTAGTGCTGTTCACAATATTTCTTCAGTTTATTAAGTACCTTCTTATAGATTTTCGGCGGCAATCCACCTGTCACACCATCTACAAAAGGCATTTTATGTATCGTCTCCAGTTTAATCAACGATGGAAACTCTAATTTTGCCTCTTTCCATTCTTCCTGAGAAAGATCATAGTATTGATCAGGATTTATCGAATACCGATGAACCTTTGACGTGAGTGCCAGTAAATATACTTCTCCCGAAACACTATCGGAAGTTATTGCAAGCATCGCTGGTCGCATCTTTTTAGGATCTTTTTCCCCATCTTTGAAAACAAACCCATGTGCTGTAACTATTGTTCCTTTTTTATATTCCATCAGTAAACCACCAGCTTTCCCTCACGTAAAAAAACAGCATATTCTCCACCTGTCTCGCTCTGTCCAATTCCATACAGTTCTTCTTTATAATCTTCGATAGGAAAATCCTTTGCAAAAGAAAACCTGTTCCCGTTTATCTCCATTCTGATTTCAGCCCCATAATCATAATCCCCGATACAATCCAGAAGTTTTTTCGTATCCGCTATAACAGCACTCACCGTAATTGGCAATACAACCGCTGCGCCTACCGGAGATATTGCTAAAAGTGAAATTGCTGATAATTCCAATCCCGTTCTCGCAATCAATCCTGAATATAGTTCGCTTATATCCTGTGGCGAAAGACTTTCTACATATCTTTCCAATCTTCCCATATCCAGTTTATTTCCTGAAAGTAGGGTTAGAAATTTATAATATTTCAAAAGCAATTCTTTTTTATCTGATTCCATGAGTCATTCTCCCATCTGCTGAATTTTTACATATAACACTCTAACACATGCCTACTGTTCTGTTGCCCCCGAGATGGTGGTAATTTATTCCCAATCACGCTCCTGTTTGTTGTTCTTTATAAATAATACCGCTTTTGACGGCTATCGCCAAGTAGAATTTCCGCCAAAAGAATTTATCAATATGCGCAAACGGCGCCAAGTATCACACCCAGCGCCGCACGTTCTGTAGCTTTCCAACTTTACCAACTATTATCTGCGATTATGCTTCAGAAATCAACCCCATCAGAATCAAAATCATCACCAAAGAGATCAGAATCGTCATCGTGATCGTCGGATCCATATCCTTTCATTTTGCCAGACGTCCCATGCTCTGCCGCTGTATAATCCCTGTTTTTCAGTTTTAGTATTACTTCCTGAATATCTATCGGCAAACGGCTAACATCCATCTTTCCTTTTTCAGAAACCTCTTGATTTGCGTTAATATAGTCCTCCTCATCCTCCGAGGACTTTTTCTCAACAAACAAAGCCTTTCTTGCCGTCTTCAATTTTCCCAGCTTCTCCTCATAATGAAATACATGATCGTCTATCTCAAAAAACTTACACGTTTTCCAATGATCATACCCATCCTCCGGCATAAAAAAAGATCTCTTTCCGCAAGAATAATCCTCCGAATTATAGTGAATACAATCCCGACAATTAACCCTTACCCGCTTTGTGTCGGAATATGCCTTATCGACTACAAATCCTTTTTCATATCCGTATGCCATTTAACGTTTTTCCTCATGTCCTCGGTATAATCGCCGTCGTGTACTGCCCGTATTTTTGAAAGTTATCCATAACCTGTTTATAGATTGCTTCTCCATCTGCGCACGGCATACAAAGATCAAAGATGCTCCTCTTATCACAGAAGAAGCGTTTCACTTCTTGTGGATAAGACAAAGCATCTTTGCATGCCTGCTCTACAATAGCAGCTCCTAATCTTTCGTAAGCATATGATTCAGCCAAGATTACTCTCCCTCCGCCATGCCGCAAGCTTTCTTACGCTTTTTTCTTCATTGTAGCATCATTGTCAAGGTACAAAACTCTCCATCTGCAACACTCTATGTATTACCTGTAACCATAGTTTCTCTTGACGTTATCGAACATTTGTTCTATATTCTTTTTACATCATTGGAGATTGATCATTATGGAAAAAAAGCCAAAAGAAGTAGATGTGATCTGCCAGCACTCCTCAGACGGAAGCATAATACCGCTTCGCATCCGTCTGACTGATGAAGACGGTCTGCGGCAGGCATTTACAATCAAAGAATATAAAGATTTATCGCATAACGGTACCAGAACGATGCCCGACGGTATGTATGTAACGGATCGGACACTCATTTTTCAATGCAAGATCTGCGTGATCGACCGCGAACGGATCATCACACTCTATCTGGATCCACCAAACCTGATCTGGAAAATGACCGATTAAAAAAGCGGGGAGAACTCTCCCCGCAGGCTGGTTTCTTATTCGCCAATCAGAGACTGTATCCTTATTAGTCCATCACTCGCTGTCGAAATACATGTATCTTCAAATGTCGATATACTATCCGATATATTTAAAGATGCTATCTGCTCTGTCGCAACACTTAATGTGTTTTTAGCTTCTACCGGAACGATCGCCTCAAAACCACCACCATCAACTATATCGAGTACAGCTTCTTTTGCCATTAGATAACCTATACCCGCGACCATTCCTCCCGCCATACATCCAATAAGCATTGCTAAATGAGTCCCCGGTAAAATAGCCAGGAATAACGCACTCGTAGGCATAGCCAAGAGCATAACCATGACTCTATCTACCATCATGTTTCCGTATTCCTCCGCAGTGATCTTTCCTTGAGCCAATTCATAACCATGTATAGCCCCTTCGATCACTAAAACTGTAAGCGTTGCCACCACAGATGGTTCTGCCCCCTTCAATGCTTCTCCAAATACACCGGCTTGACAGAGTGTCGCAACCAGCTGGCTGACAGAGCCTTCCACAAAGCCTTCTGATGCGGCGATAGCCCCTTCCACCCCTGCATCTTTCAGCGCATCCTCATCAATAATTCCGGTCTGAGCAGCTTCCTTAAGAATAGAAAATACATCCGGACCTACCTCGAGCACTGTATTGATCGCCGCGACCTCAACGCCGGTACCAATCGCTTGTTTTACGACGTACTTAGGACTAATTACTGTGGAGAGAGAAACACCAAATTTCTCAGGATTAAAATCTCCATCCTTCGAAACCTCAGCAATCGCCTGCAATTCTTCATAAGTAAGCGGTTTTGATTCGGTTCCATCCGGTGCCTGAAGTCGGTCACGCAAGCTCTCCATCGTCTCCTGATATGCTCGGATCTGAGCATCCGTAGTATCTCCTCCGGTAGGCGTTTCAAGGCTGTTAATCCGTCCCTGTAAGTATTCCTTGGCAACTTCTAACTGATCGGCCGGAATGATTCGTGTTTGCCCTTCGTATAAGGAAGCATATAATTCATCATGAGACATATTAGCATCATATCCATGCGTATCCAGATAGTCCTTCAAACTCATAGGGTTTTCAGTTCCCCTTGCATAGTCACGGTATGCTTGCATGATGGAGCGCGCCTGCGCCGTAGCGCTCCCCGACGCTTCGTGATAGTATTTCAAGCTGGCATTTTCTCCATAAGTCGTTGACACATCAACAGAACCCAGTTCAGTGCTCCCTACGGTAGTAGCACGCTCAGACGATCCGCTCGCGATCGCATTTATGTTAAAAGTATCCGTAGCCCATTTTTCTGCCAGAAAACCAGCCTCCTGCGCGGTTCCTCTCGCAGATCCCATAGATGCATTCATATCTGTTTTCAATGTAGATATGGCAGACTCAACGCTTGCCACATACTCTGTAGTCATTATCGCTGAATACTGAGATCCCAAGAACTCCATTGAATAATCCCATCCGCTTTGAAACTTTTCCAAATCAAGATTCGAATACCAATCCACGACAGAATCTTTAGCGGAAATAGCCGCCTCTTCAGCCGAACTTGCCACAGAATTAACCGTATCTTGTGCTGCTTCCATCGAGCAACCGATTGTATTTGAGCAGAGAATAGTCGTCATAGCTATCGCAACAAGCCTACGATGTTTCATTGTCATGCCCTCCATATATGTGTTCTATAAAGACAATGCATTATAACACAACCCTTAAACTGATTTTGCCCCCAAATCGGTGGCAATAAATTACACTTCATTGCAGAATTAAAATTTATACACTTGCAGAAGTCACATTCGATACGTACTCTAACAGTGCCGCGTCCCCACCAAGCGCCACGATTATTCCTACTATAAATCGCAAACAAAATGATGGCACATAGTTTGCTTTTTTCGCAAACGAAAGTCTATTCCTTTCATTTTGTTTTGTCAACATTTCCTTTATCGTTACTACTCCAACACATCTTCCTTCTTAGCAGCTGCCGAAATTTGAACATCTTGATTGGATTCTTGCTGTCGCCCTTTCATTTCAGCATGTTTCTCCGCAAAGCTCACGCGCTCATCCTTCCTCAGCCTCTCAACCGTCGTTGCTTCGGATCGTTCCATATTTGTCTGATCATCGTCTTGTACCGATAATCCTTTGTTGTCCTCACTCTCGGCATCCTCCGCTAGCTCATCATCGCCATCACCGATGATCTCCCCGCCTTTCTCATCCATATTCAGCAACGCATCCAGTACAGCAAGCCGTTTCGTCTTTGTTGCAAGCTCTTCCTCCCGCTCAAATGGCTTCTGCACTTCTACTTTTGCCGTTTCCATCTGCTTTTCTACATTTGCCAAACGCGTTTGGCTCATTTCCAGCTCCTCGGTCATATTATCGAGTGCGTTATTGATACGGGCGATATTTCCCACTGCATCCGCGCCGACAGTCAGGTTATGGCTGATCTCGCCCTTAAGAGACAGGGTGTACTTCTTTTCCAGGTATGGAAGAAATGAACATGAAAGAAACAACAAATATCATCATAGCTTTAAGGCGTAAAGGATGGACGGAAATGGAAATCAATGATTTTATGGTTTTCATTGAAACAAATCAACCTACATCTGAACAGGCAGAAGAGGCAAAAAAGAAGCAAAATGAAGATACCGGAGCATGAGCTTCGGTATTTTTATAGAAAGGAGCAGATATGACAAATGAAGATGGTCTGTTACAGATGCGAATTGAACTCATGCTTCCTCCTTTTTTTCGTATATCCTGCAACTTAGGGACATTGTGTCCCTAAGTCATAAAAAAAGCGGTTACAAGATTTCTCTCATAACCGCGATTTCGCTGTTTTATTATCTTTTTTGCGTGAAAATAGTCGTCTTTATCCCGCCTGTTCCCATCGGATAAAGACGGCTATTTTTTGTTATGTCCCAAACAACTCATCAAGCGTTACTTGTCCCTGAATAATGCTGCTATAGGCATTCTGTCTTACCCCATAAGTTGTAACAAACACAATCTGTACTGCTTTCCGCGTTTTTGTAAGCCGTTTAAAGGCTTCAATCTTATTTCTTATTATCTCATTGTAATCTTTGTCTATAATATAGTCATTTACAGAAAACTTCATTTCGCAGAGAGTAATCACCCGATCTCTTCTGTCTATAAGCATGTCAATCTGTGCCCCTGGAATCCCCAGCGTCTTGTCTCCCTCGGTTGACCACGACGATATTTCAGACAGAACCCCGAATATCCCCAGACTCTTCCTTATCTGAGATACATGATCCTTGCATACCTGTTCAAAGGTAAGCCCTGCCCAGGTCCTCCTTGCCGGAAGATCCAGTGAATTGCTCCAATAATGCTCGTCAGTTCGCTTTTTCCCGGTAAGAAAATTAAAATAAAAACAGGTATAGTAATCTGCCAGCTGATATATTGTGTCCCTCTTCTTGTTTCCAAAAAACAGGTTTTCTCTAACAAAGCCTGTATCTACCAGATTTTTAATAATTTTGGACATATATCCATTTGAGGGCAGCCCCGTTCTGGCACAGATTTCTTTTCTTGAAAGTCCTTCCTTTTTCTTACTCAATGCACTTACAACGCTTATGTAGTTTTCGCTTTTTTTAAACAGAGTACTGTAAAGATGATCAAATTCATCCCACAACTCTGATTTTTTCCTGAAAAAGAGCTTGTCTATGTTCTGCAAGTATGACAAGCTGCTGTCCAATAAACTCAGGTAATACGGAATTCCCCCCATTATCATGTAGCATTCGGTAATATCATACCTTGACCACGAGAAATTCTTACTTAAAAGATATTCTTCTGTTTCCCGTAAGGTAAAAGGGTTGAGGAAAAGCTTGCAGGATTGCCTGTTGAAAAGACCGCCTTTGTTATGCTCTATGTTATCAACAAGCCATGATGTTGCAGATCCGCAAACAATAAATATCAGGTTATTTCTGGCACTCCCAAAGTCGTTCCAGAAATATTCAAAAGCTTTAAGAAAACCGGACTTATGTGTATCAAGCCAGGGCAACTCATCAAAGAACACCACGCACTTTTGAGAAGTCCCAAGACCTTCCAGATATTCCCGGAGTTCCTTAAACGCCTGTCTCCAGTTCATAGGCGGCTTCTTTTCTACGCCGGTTCTGCGACTGAGCTCATCGGCAAACATCTCCAGCTGAACTGCCTGGGGGGCATCATATGATCCTGTGAGCTTAAATGCAAACGTATTGTCAAAATACTGGTTTATAAGGAATGTCTTGCCCACTCTTCTACGGCCATAGACAATAACCAACTGTGACGTTGGCTCCTTCATGCATTTGTCCAGTCTCTTATATTCTTCTTTTCTTCCAATCAATTCTTTGCTCATAGTTACATTCTATAATCTGCATCAGAATCTGTCAATATTACTCGTCTTTATCCCTATGTTTTTATGTATATATAGACAAGTAATTTGTACTTGTGATCGGTTTTGTGTGTAAAAATGCAGGCGTTACGGGCGGATTTCGCCACCCGTAAAACCTGCTTTGGAAAGGATTTAAGCGATCTCCTGAGCCTTCTTTTTGGCATTTTCGGCGACAGGATTGGCCTTGGTCTGCTCTGCAGCCTTCTCCGAATTTCCGGCACGCTCTTCGGCAGTCTTTACATCCTTCTGCATCGTTTCCTTCCCCTGCCTGCGCTCTTCCGCCTTATCAGCACGCACAATACTGCGCTCCTCTGCGTCATACTCATACTGCTATGACCTTGCACATACTTTTTCCCTCCATCGGTGTGTTATTTCTTATTTTCTCTTCCTCTGCCGGTCCAATACCTTCTGCGGTATATGATCCAGCTCGATATACATTCGGTAATACTTGTTTGTGCCCTTCATCGTCAGCGGCTCTGACATCCGGATCACATGAAACACATCATACCGGTCGATAATCTTCTTAAACCATTTCAGATCGTTTGTTGTACCCATACCTCATACAATTTTCCGATCATCCGCTCACTTTATCCAGTTCCCTGATCAGTTCTGCTGCCGTGTAGCGTTCCTCCGCATTGAGGCGGATACATAGGCCTTTACTCCCTTCCTGCACGATAGGAACATTATACTCCATATTCCCGGGCAAAACCATATCTGCATTTCGGGCATTTCTACCGACAGAAACGGATATCTTTGGTATTGTCACTTTGCGTAAATAGATGTAATATTATTTATAAACCGATTTTGGGTTTAAGTCGGATCCGCATGCAGGAGGGGTATATGCAGTCAGATTTAGTCATCAAAGAAAACGAATTGATCGATCCTTCGAACTATCCGGAAGACCAGCGCACACTGGTCGAGGATTTTAATGCGCGCATACGGCGTCTGACCGGTATCATTACCGGAATTGGTAAAGAATACCATACGATCTGGGTCATTAACGCCAACACCAAGAAGATGTATCTGTACCGTTCCACCGGTGAAAATACCAATCATTATGCCGTAGAACTGGGATTCCGCTTTGACAATTATGACCGTTTCATTGAGGAATATGTAGACCGTTGCGTGGTAAGCAGCATTGAGAGCATCCAGAGGGATGCCAAACTGGATGTCGTGTTTTCACGGATCAAAGACGGGGAACTGTTTACCCTGGATTATATGCGTCTGGCCGATGACGGCAATATGTCCTATCATCAGATGGCTTTCGCTCTGGCCGGGCAGCCGGGAGAAACAGAGAATTTTATCCTGGCATTCCGGGATATTGACAAATCTATCCGCAAGCACATTTCCGATAAACGTTATTTGAGGGAACAGCTGGATATCGTGGAGACCTTAAGCCGTGATTACTACAACATCTTCAAGATCAATCCCAAAACGGGCGATGTGGTGATCCTGAAGCTGGACGGCTATGTTACCAAAGGTATGGAAGGTGCAGGCGAAAAAGTCTACTCCTACGATGTGCTCTATAAACAGTACGTGAAGGATCGTGTATATTCCGAGGATCAGGAGTGGATGTACGATGCCATCTCCCTGAAGACGATCAACAGCAAGCTTGCTGATAATCCGGAATATGTTTCCATTTACCGCGTGATCGATAACGGTGAGGTACATTACTATCAGTTCACTTATATCCTGATCAACGCCAATATCCCGGGCAGCGATATGCTGGCAGGTTTTAAGAACGTAGACGACATCGTAGCCTCCGCAAAGGAGCGTCAAAATCTGAAGATCCTGGCCACCACCGATATTATGACCGGTCTCTTAAACCGTGGCAGCGGCGAGCAAAAAGTCATCGAAGCTATGGCAAATGGCCGGACCGGAATGCTCTGCATCCTGGATGTGGACAAGTTCAAGAGTATCAACGATGACTATGGCCATAATGTTGGCGACAAGGTGATCCGCGGGATCGCAGATGCCTTAAAGCATATCTTCCGTGAGGAGGATATCCTCTTCCGTCTCGGCGGGGATGAATACGCTCTGTATGTGATGGACCTTCTGGAGGATGCTACCGCCAGGGAGATGATGGACCGCTTCTTTAACGAGATCGCCCGGATCGATATTCCGGAGCTGAGCGGACGACCGGTTTATGTCAGCGCCGGTGCCGCATTCTTCAAGGCTGGCGATACATGCTCCTTCGAAGATCTTTATAAGCAGGCGGACCGCGGGGTCTATGCCGGCAAAAATATCAGTGGCAGCACATTGAATTTCTGATATACTCCCTGATACTTGTACGATTTCTCCTCGCCGGAGCAGCTCCGACCCCCGGCAGGTTTTCGAGCCTGTCAACTGAGATCTGCTGGTCATCCGACCAATCTAGCCCTTCTTCTCCTCCCACTGAAACCTCTCCAGATCCACTACCCCATCCCTCACCTCGACGCCCTCGGCCTCGAGCAGTTTCGCCTGCACGCCGATACCTCCGAACGCAAACTCCCCGGCGAGTTCCCCCTTGGCATTGACCACGCGAAAGCAGGGAATATTGTCCGGATCCGGGTTTTTATGCAGGGCATTTCCGACGGCCCTCGCCATCTTCCGATCGCCCGCAAGCGCCGCGATCTGGGAATAAGTGGCGACGCGTCCGTAGGGAATCCGCTTTAC
>Ga0247610_10001686_pt1 | contig 26915 bp, 18 predicted proteins | sample 174DNAGHGhighgp2_FD_193483 | JGI IMG/M metagenome (GOLD analysis project Ga0247610, IMG submission 193483) | Sheep rumen microbial communities from Palmerston North, Manawatu-Wanganui, New Zealand - 1742 DNA GHGhigh gp2 | ecosystem: Host-associated > Mammals > Digestive system > Stomach > Rumen...
ATATGACTTTGAACATTAAGACAACATCAAACTGCGGACGGCCTGCCGTCGATTTGCAGTCTTTCTTTACTAGGATGTTCTCCAATTCAGGACGGAACATCTCGAAGTCCACAAGGGCAGATAGTTGTTCAAGTGGATTACCCATTGCAGACAATGCCTCTATGGTGAGTTCCTCCTCAAAGAGATTCTCATCCAGCGGTCTCCTATATATCGTCGTTTTCTTCATGATTATGTCGTTCTGTACTGCAAAGGTACGAAATTATATCGAATTATCGTCAGATATATCTGACTGTCAGTTAATTAATTTTTAGAACATTCCTACAAACTTTTTTGTAAAAAATGAATGAATTCTCATATAATCTTTATATATTTGCAAACGATAAACTTCAATAAAAATTATTATGCCTGAGATTTGCCATTTCTACGGAATCGTCATCACGATGTACCTACCCGATCAGAATCCACCGCATTTTCATGTGCGGTACAATGAATATCGAGCCACTATCGATATTCTGACAGGTAAAGTGACGGGACAGATGCCGCGTCGTGCTCTGCATCTCGTTTTTGAATGGCTCGACCTGCATAAGGACGAACTGATGGAGAACTGGAAGCGCATGGAGAATGGCATGACTCTGGTAAAGATTAACCCACTGGATTAGCTTATGGAAATAAGGAACGAACTGAAATGGGTCACAGCAGCCCGTCCGCTTGACGACTATCGGCTACACCTGACTTTTAATGACGGAAACCAGCGCATTTTCGACTGTCTGCCACTTATCGAAAAGTACAAACTCTTTGCTCCATTGCGTGACAAAGAGGTATTTAATCGTATTGAGTTGGATGGTTGGACCGTCTGTTGGCTTGATGGAAGCATTGACATTGCCCCTGAACATCTTTACGAAATGGGGGAAGCGGCAGCATAATCGATTCGTAATTCGATATGTCTAATTTAAACGGGAAACCAAAAACTAATATATCCACAGACGTTGCACGCTTATAGACGTATATCTTTCCTGCGTTAGTCTCGATATTCATCAGCGACTTGTCGGCATTGAACTTCATGTGGGCGTTCTTGCTTCAGTAGCAGTTTCCCCAAAAGACTTCTAATCCACTGTCTGCTAACTTATCCATCATAGGCCATAGAACCATTGCCCACATTGTTGTCGTATTGGTCAGATTCGAAGATTATCTACATAGATAGGAAAAGTCGCGAATTCCTATTCCGGCATAGTCTATCTATCCTGTTTATTCACATGCCGTTCTTCCATCAAATTTGAATACTAGAACCTTACCATTTTCTTTCAAAACCATCCATCTATTTCTATTAATCAATTATTCATTTCTAATCTATCACGTTTTTATCATATAATCGAAAATATTCTTTAATCCGTGTCGAAGATTAAGTAAACTATGACGTAGATTAATAAAACTGTGACGTAGTTTTATTAATCTACGACACAGATTAAACTTTTTGAATCATAACCATTATTTTTCTATTCAAAAAGCTATTAGAATATAATCCCTCACCACTAACAACTCTCTCCTCTCTCAATTATTAAGTCATATCTCTCACCCCTCCCCCTCTTTCTCTTATTTCTAATCTCTTGCTTCTTGCATCCTACTTTCCTGCTTCTTCACCTCACACCCATAAAATATGATGTTTGCAAAAGATAATTGGGTTATCTGGCGGATTTGTCTGAGAAAAATCGTAAATTTGCACCACAAACAACTAATGACATGGAAAATAACATACCACAACAATGGACAAACTTCCTGTTGAAGGACGTGACATTTGTCAATCTGATGATGCGCCGAATCTATAACGTGCTTATCGTGGCAAACCCTTACGACGCATTCATGTTGGAAGACGATGGGCGCGTGGAGGAGAAAATCTACAACGAATACATGGAGTTGGGACTGCGCTACCCTCCCACTTTCACGCAGGTAAGTACAACGGAAGAGGCAGAGAGCGTACTCGAAACCACCAACATCGACTTGGTCATCTGTATGCCGGGTAATGCCGACAACGATGCTTTTACCGTGGCTCGTGCCATCAAAGACAAGTTTCCCGACATTCACTGCGTAGTGCTCACGCCGTTCTCTCACGGTATCACCAAACGCATGGAAAACGAAGACCTGTCTATATTTGATTACGTTTTCTGTTGGTTGGGCAACACCAACCTCATTCTTTCTATCATTAAGTTGATTGAAGACCGCATGAACTTAGAGCACGACATTGAGGAGGCTGGCGTGCAGATGATTTTGTTGGTGGAAGACTCCATTCGCTTCTATTCTTCCATCCTGCCAAACCTCTATAGCTTCCTCCTGGTTCAGAGTCAACGTTTCTCCACGGAGGCACTCAACCGCCACTCTGCCACACTCCGTATGCGTGGAAGACCCAAGGTGGTGCTTGCCCGTAGCTACGAGGAAGCATGGGCATTGTACAGCAAATATTCCAACAACACGTTAGGCGTTATCTGCGACGCTCGATTCCCCATACAGGCATCAGCCACACCGTCGCGCTCAGGACAAGGACTGTCGGGAATAGAGAAAGACCCCGAGGCTGGTATGAAACTTCTGAGAGCCATTCGCGCCAACGACGAGTACGTTCCTCTTATCATGGAGAGTGCAGAGGCTGAAAATCGGGTGGAGGCAGAAGCAGAGGGATTCCGCTTCGTGGATAAGAACTCGAAGAAGATGAACATTGACCTGCGCCGCTTGTTGGAAGAGCACATGGGATTTGGCGACTTTATCTTCCGTGACCCAAAGACACGAGAGGAAGTGGCTCGCGTGAGAAACCTCAAAGAGTTGCAAGACAACATCTTCAAAATACCCAACGACTCCATGCTCTATCATATCTCCCGCAACCACATGAGTCGTTGGCTTACCGCACGAGCCTTGTTTCCCATCTCTCGATTCTTAAAGGATATTACGTGGCACAGACTGCAAGACGTTGACGCTCATAGGAAGATTATCTATGATGCTATCGTACAATACCGACACATGAAGAATATCGGCGTGGTGGCAGTGTTCGACCGTGGCAAGTTCGACCGTTTCTCCCACTTCGCTCGCATTGGAGAGGGTTCATTAGGAGGCAAGGGCAGAGGACTGGCATTTCTCGACAACGTGGTGAAACGTCATCCTCAGTTCAACCAATTCCCAAACATGACGGTGCAGATACCCAAGACGGTGGTATTGTGTACCGACTTGTTCGACCAGTTCATGGAGCAAAACAACCTCTACCAGATAGCGTTGAGCGACGCAAGCGACGAGGAGATACTCAGTCATTTCCTCAGGGCACAGCTCCCCGATGTGTTGATAGCCGACTTCTTCACGTTCTTTGAAGCCACACGCTCGCCTATCGCCATCCGCTCGTCATCGTTGTTGGAAGATGCACATTACCAACCGTTTGCCGGCATTTACTCTACATATATGATACCTTACGTGGAAGACAAATATGCCATGCTGCAAATGTTGGCTTGTGCCATCAAGGGCGTGTACGCATCGGTTTATTACAAAGATTCCAAGACGTATATGGCTGCCACATCTAACGTGATTGACCAAGAGAAGATGGCTGTCATCTTGCAAGAGGTGGTGGGCAAGACCTACGGTGACCGCTACTATCCCAACTTCAGCGGCGTGTTGCGCTCGTTGAACTATTATCCCATCGGTGACGAGACGGCAGAAGACGGTATCGCATCGTTGGCATTGGGACTGGGTAAGTATATCGTAGATGGTGGACAGACCTTGCGCGTTTCTCCCTATCATCCCACACAGGTATTGCAAACCAGCGAAATGGACATTGCGCTGAAAGAGACTCAGACAAAATTCTACGCTCTCGACCTTACTCACGTGAGTAACGACTTCAAGGTTGACGACGGGTTTAACATTCTGAAGCTGAAGGTAAAGGAAGCCGATAAGGATAAGTCACTCAATTACATTGCCTCAACGTTCGACCCCTACGACCAAGTGATTCGTGACGGAATCTATGAAGGCGGCAGGAAGGTCATCACGTTCAGCGGCGTGCTCCAGCAAGCCGTATTGCCATTGCCAGAGGTGTTGCAAATGGCCATGAAATATGGAACGGAAGCCATGCGCCGACCCGTGGAGATAGAGTTTGCATGTAACGTCAATGATGACAAGACGGGCAATTTCTACTTGTTGCAAATCCGTCCTATCGTAGATTCCAAGCAGATGTTGGAAGAAGACCTCACCACTATTCCAGACGACCAATGTCTGATGCGCTCAAACATGTCGCTCGGTCATGGAATCAGCGAAGACGTGGTTGACGTGGTTTATGTAAAGACCGACGACAATTTCTCTGCCATGAACAATCCAGCCATTGCCGACGATATAGAACGCATCAACCGCAAGTTTCTTGCAGAAGGAAAGAACTACATCTTGGCAGGACCAGGCAGATGGGGTTCAAGCGACTATTGGTTGGGCATTCCTGTGAAATGGCCAAACATCAGCGGAGCAAGAGTGATCGTAGAGGTGGCATTGAAGAACTATCGTGTGGACCCCAGTCAAGGCACACACTTCTTCCAGAATCTCACATCATTTGGAGTAGGCTATTTCACCATAGACTCCAATGCCAATCAAGGATTCTTCCGCCAGGATATTCTCGACCAGATGCCTACCATCGAAGAGACGAAATACGTCAGACACGTACGGTTTGAACGTCCCTTGAAAATCATGATGGATGGAAAGAAACAGTTGGGAGTGATATTATACGAACCATGAGATTGACATATATCAAGAAGTGATTCTTCACCCTTGTAGTTTTCTTAAAATCATACACATAACTCACAAGAAATCACTATCTTTGCATCAGTTTTTCATGGTATTAGATTTAAGGTTAAACAAAAGGTTGGGCTCGGCGGAGCCCTATTTTTGTATATATACCCCAACCGTCATATTATATACTTGCTACAAAAAATTATTCATTCTGTAAATGTAAATTCAGATTTATATTGTAATTTTGTACGAAATAACTAAAAACGAGATGAATAACATTGCAGTAAGAAACGTAGGTAGCTCATTCTCTGACTCCAAGCCCCATTATGACATACTTGATGGCTTGCGTGGGGTGGCTGCGCTTATCGTGATAGTGTATCACGTATTTGAATGTTTCGATTGGTCACCCGTACCACATGGATATTTGGCAGTAGATTTTTTCTTCGTGCTATCAGGATTTGTCATCGGGTATGCTTACGATAATCGCTGGGGAAAGGACTTGGATTTAAAAGAATTCTTTCGCCGCCGACTCATTCGTCTTCATCCAATGGTGGTGATGGGTGCATTGATGGGAGCAATCTGCTTTATCGTGCAAGGAAGTACACGATGGGACGGAACAGCAGTCTCCATGAGTACGGTCATGCTTTGTATGTTGCTTGGAATGTTCATGATTCCCCTTTCTCCCCATTCTTCCATCGACGTACGAGGCAATGGAGAAATGTTTCCACTCAACGGTCCCAACTGGTCATTGTTTTTTGAGTATATCGGAAACATCATGTATGCGCTCTTCATACGTCGTCTTCGCACTCCTTATCTATGGTGTTTGACCATTCTATCTGGTTGTTTGTTGATTGTCATTGCCACTGGCGATGGATATTTAGGTGTAGGATGGACGATGGCAGACAATGGTTTTTGGAGTGGACTGATTAGAATGCTCTTCCCCTACTCCATTGGTATGTTGATGGCACGTCTCTTCAAGCCCTTGCAGATGAAAGGCACTTTTTGGATTTGCAGTATTGTGATTTTATGTGTAGCCTGTCTGCCATTATGTCTCGGAGAGATGACCGGATGGATTAACGGTTTATACGACGCATTGGTAGTTATCTTGATTTTTCCATCCCTCGTATGGATAGGTGCATCAGAAATACATATCGGTAAGACTGTCAAGCATGTGAGCAGGTTTTTAGGTAATCTATCATACCCCCTTTATGCCATTCACTATCCGTTTATGTATCTCTTCTATGCTCATATCGGTTTTTCAGGAGATCTCGTTTCTATCAATAAGTTGCAGGATGTATGGTTGGAAGCCTTGCTCTTGCCAATCGGCTGCGTCATTCTCGCATGTATTTGCTATAAGTATTATGATTTACCTGTGAGGAAGTGGTTGAGCAAACATCACTAAACAAAATATAATTTGCATTTTCTTGCAAGTATTGAATAAATTTGTGTAATTTTGCAGCTAACAATAGCTAAGAATCAAAATCTTGACCAAAAACATGAAAACAGGAACACAGATTGTAGAATGCGTACCCAATTTTAGCGAAGGACGCGACATGGGTATTATTCATCAAATCACAGAAGAGATTAAGAAATATAAAGGTGTTAAACTACTCAATGTTGACCCAGGTGAAGCAACCAACAGGACAGTGGTAACTTTCGTGGGTACTCCCGATGAAATCGTGAATGCAGCCTTTGATGCCGTGAAGAAAGCAGGAGAACTCATTGACATGCGTAAGCATCACGGTGCTCATCCACGCATAGGTGCCACTGACGTTTTGCCACTGATACCCGTGTCTGGAATCACGCTGGAAGAATGCGCCCAACTTGCCCGAGACTTGGCAAAGCGAATCAGTGAAGAGCTACAAATACCATGTTATTGCTACGAGGCAGCTGCCTTTAAGCCAGAGAGAAAGAATCTTGCCGTATGTAGAAGAGGCGAATACGAAGCCATTCCTGAGAAACTGGCGAATCCCGACAGACAACCCGATTTTGGTGCACGTCCCTTTGATGAGCGAATAGCAAGAACAGGTTGTACCGTTGTAGGCGCACGCGACTTCTTGATTGCCGTAAACTACAACCTCAACACCACGAGTACCCGTCGCGCCAACGCCATTGCTTTTGACGTAAGGGAGAAAGGTCGTCCCATGCGTGAAGGCGGCACATTGACAGGCAAGATTCTCAAGGATGCCAATGGCAACACCATGATGCAACCTGGTACTCTGAAATGTACAAAAGCCATAGGATGGTATATTGACGAATATGGAATTGCGCAGGTTTCCATGAATATGACCAACCTGAACGTCACTCCCCTACATGTGGCATTCGACGAAGTGTGTCGTTGTGCGGCAGCAAGAGGCATTCGGGTGACAGGTACAGAGATTGTAGGACTGATTCCCAAGAAAGCCCTCATTGATGCGGGCAAGTATTTCTTGGAAAAACAACAACGCTCTACGGGTATTCCCGAAGAAGACATTGTCAAGATTGCCATCAAATCAATGGGACTTGATGACCTGCGACCATTCAATCCACGTGAGAAAGTAATAGAGTATCTTTTGGAAGATGCCGACAATGCCGAAACACCCAACAAACTCATTGACCTCACTTTAAAAGGCTTTGCTGAAGAAACATCAAGAGAAAGTCCTGCGCCTGGTGGTGGAACAATCTCTGCCTATATGGGTGCGCTGGGTGCAGCATTAGGTACGATGGTAGCCAACCTATCCAGTCATAAGCGAGGATGGGATGATAGGTGGAGCGAGTTTTCCGCATGGGCAGAAAAAGGTCAAGCAATCATGAACGAACTACTGCATTTGGTAGATGAAGACACCAACGCCTTCAATCGCATCATGGCAGCATTAGGATTACCTAAAGGCACGGAGGAAGAGAAGAACGTTCGCAACGAAGCCATTCAAAAAGCCACGCTCTACGCTACGGAAGTGCCATTGAGAACAATGAAAGTATCCTTTGAGGCTTTCGACATCTGTCAGGCAATGGCTGAGACGGGCAATCCTGCCAGTGTAAGCGATGCTGGCGTAGGAGCATTGGCTTTACGAGCCTCGATATTGGGGGCTTGCCTAAACGTAAAAATCAATGCTGCTCAACTGAAAGACAGAGACACAGCCACCCAATTGGTAAACGAAGCCAATGAATTAGCGGAAAAGGCTAATGAGATAGAAAAAGAAATTCATAGAATAGTAGAGAGTAAGATTAATTAGAGCTCGGAGAGCTCTGAGGACTCTGAGAACTCCGAGAACTCCGAGAACTCCGAGAACTCCGAAAAACCAAAAACACACACGATATGACCATCGAACAATTTCAACAAGCAATACGTGAAGGCATTCCCGACACACTTCCAGCATTGCAACCATACGACAACAACATCAACCATGCGCCTAAGCGCAAAGACATACTCACAACAGAAGAGAAAAGACTTGCCTTGCGCAATGCCTTACGTTATTTCCCCAAACATCTCCATGCCCAACTGGCACCAGAGTTTGTTGAAGAATTGAACAAATACGGTAGGATATATATGTATCGCTATCGTCCCACCTATGAGATGAAGGCTCGTCCCATCTCTGATTATCCACATCAAAGTGAGCAAGCTGCTGCTATCATGCTCATGATACAAAACAATCTCGACCCAAGAGTGGCACAACATCCCCACGAACTTATTATATATGGTGGGAACGGAGCCATCTTCCAAAACTGGGCTCAATACCGACTCACCATGAAATATCTCTCTGAGATGACCGACGAGCAAACCCTCGTGATGTATAGCGGTCATCCCTTAGGGCTATTCCCCAGTCATAAGACCGCTCCTCGGGTGGTAGTAACCAACGGAATGGTGATTCCCAACTATTCAAAGCCCGACGATTGGGAGCGGATGAATGCCCTTGGCGTAAGCCAATACGGACAGATGACCGCAGGTTCGTATATGTATATCGGTCCTCAAGGCATTGTACACGGTACCACTATTACCGTGCTGAATGCCGCAAGAAGGGTGAAAACCGACAAGATACCTCTTTTCGTCACCGCAGGATTGGGTGGGATGAGCGGAGCACAACCCAAAGCTGGCAACATTGCGGGTGTGGTTAGCGTAACGGCAGAAATCAATCCTCTGGCAGCAGAAAAACGATATGAACAAGGGTGGGTAGATGAATTACACACCAACTTAGACGAACTCATTCCTGCCATTCGCAAAGCCGTGGAAGAAAGACATGTGGTGAGCATGGCATACGTCGGCAACATCGTTGACTTATGGGAACGATTGGTGGAAGAAGACATACACGTAGATTTGGGAAGCGACCAAACCTCATTGCACAACCCTTGGGCTGGCGGCTATTATCCCGTAGGTCTCACCTTGGAAGAAAGCAAGCAAATGATGGCAGAAGAACCTGAGCTGTTCAAAGAAAAAGTACAAGCATCACTGCGTCGACAAGTTGCCGCCATCAACAAACTTGCCGAAAAGGGTATGTATTTCTTTGATTACGGCAACGCATTCTTGTTGCAAGCAAGCAGAGCCCATGCCGACATCCTGCGTGAAGATGGAAAGTTCCGTTATCCGTCTTACGTTCAAGACATCATGGGACCTTTGTTCTTCGACTATGGTTTTGGTCCATTCAGATGGGTTTGTACTTCATGCAATCCCCAAGACTTAGCAACCACCGACCGATTGGCAGCTGAGGTATTGGAAGAGATGAGCCACCACGTGACTGACGACATACGTGGACAATTGGAAGACAACCTTCATTGGATTAGAGAGGCTGGAAAGAACCACCTGGTAGTTGGTTCGCAAGCCCGAATACTCTATGCCGACGCGGAAGGACGTACCAAGATTGCACTCGCCTTCAACGAAGCCATTCGCAAAGGTGAAATATCTGCTCCCATCGTATTGGGACGCGACCATCACGACGTGAGTGGAACAGACTCTCCTTTCAGAGAGACATCAAATATCTATGACGGCTCACAATTCTGCGCAGACATGGCTGTGCAAAACGTTATTGGCGACTCTTTCAGAGGAGCCACCTGGGTAAGTATCCACAATGGAGGAGGCGTAGGATGGGGAGAAGTCATCAACGGCGGATTCGGAATGGTGATTGACGGAAGCGAGGAAAGCGACCAAAAGATACGGGAAATGCTCTTCTGGGATGTGAACAACGGCATTGCCCGCCGTTCATGGGCTCGAAACGAAGGCAGCATTGACGCCATCAAACGAGAGATGGAACGTACTCCCAACTTGCAAGTAACCTTACCCAACATAGTAGATGACGACTTAATAAACATCATATAAGAAATGACTCACAAGATTAGCGCAGGTCATTTGACCCAAGACAAGATAGAGGAAATCATTCTCAATGGTTACACCTTGGAACTGAGCGAGGAAACACGAGAACGTATCATTCACTGCAGGCAATACTTAGACGAGAAAGTTGCCAACAGCAAGCAACCCATCTATGGAGTAACCACGGGATTTGGCTCTCTTTGCAAAATATCCATTGGGGAAGAACAATTGTCACAACTGCAAATCAATCTCATGATGTCCCATGCGTGTGGCGTAGGTGAACGAGTGCCTAACGACATCGTTAAGATTATGATATTGCTCAAGATACAATCGCTCAGTTATGGATATAGTGGTTGTAAGTTGGATACTGTAGAACGGTTGATAGACTTCTTCAACAACGACATCTATCCCATCGTTTACACCCAAGGGTCAGTAGGAGCATCGGGCGACTTGGTTCCTCTCGCACACCTATGCCTTCCACTTGTGGGATTGGGTGAGGTGGAATACCGAGGCAAGCTAATGTCTGGTGCAGAAATACACGCACTAATGGGATGGACACCAATCCGATTAGGCTCAAAGGAAGGATTGGCTTTACTCAACGGAACACAAAACATGAGTGCGTTTGCTGTATGGGCTGCCATTCACGCCAAACGCTTATCCTACACGGCAGACGTAATTGCAGCCATGTCGTTTGAGGCTTACGATGGACGGAAAGATCCTTTCAATCTTGCTGTGCATCTCGTAAGACCACACAAGGGACAGATTGCCACTGCTGCACACATGCTAGATTTATTGAAAGGTAGTGAACTTGCCGACCAACCCAAGTCTAACGTGCAAGATCCATATTCTTTCCGATGCATTCCGCAAGTACATGGTGCTTGCAAAGACACGCTCTCCTACGTGAAATCTGTTATCGACATAGAGATTAATGCTACTACCGACAACCCAACTGTTTGTCCTGACGAAGACCTGATTATCTCTGCGGGTAACTTTCATGGTGAACCTATTGCCTTACCAATGGATTTCTTAGCCATTGCCATGAGCGAACTGAGCAATATCTCTGAGCGCAGGACTTACAAACTGGTTTCCGGAACAAGAGGACTGCCCAGTTTCTTGGTGGCAGAACCTGGCTTGAACAGCGGGTTTATGATTCCGCAATACACGGCCGCCTCTATCGTGAGCCAGAACAAGACGCTTTGTATGCCTTCATCTGCTGATTCCATCCCCACATCACAAGGACAGGAAGACCATGTTTCAATGGGAGCAAACGCAGGAACAAAACTCTACAAGGTGATACTGAACACGGAGCGTGTATTGGCAATTGAATTGTTTAACGCCGCACAAGCCTTGGATTTCAGAAGACCATTGAAATCATCTCCGAAGATAGAAAAGATTCACGAAGACTATCGTCGAGTGGTTCCGTTTATCAAGAACGACGAAGTGATGTATCCATACATAGCCAAGTCGGTTGAATTTCTGCGACAGGAAAATTTTGACATATAATCATTTGCCCTGGCTCTCTTCTTGGGAGTTAGGGCTTTTTATTTTTACCTTATTATATATGAGAACACTCATACACCATATTGGTTGGTTGACCGGCATTCAAGAAAATCATAAAGTTTGTCTTTGTGGAAAGGAAATGTCTGTGCTTAACGGTATTCCACACGCTTGGCTTCTGATAGAAGATGAGACAATAAAGGATTGGGGAAGTCAAGAGGAGGAAGACAGCCCTATCAACCAGACAGCTGACTTAGAAATAGACGCAGCAGGAGGTACTGTATTACCCGCATTCTGTGACAGCCACACGCATCTGGTTTATGCCGACAGCAGGGAACAGGAATTTGTGGACAAAATCAATGGACTCAGTTATGCGGAAATAGCACAACGGGGCGGTGGAATACTCAATTCGGCTGACCGCTTACACCAACTTGACGAAGAGGCTCTCTACCAACAAGCCATGAAAAGGGTTAATGAAATCATGCGCAAAGGTACTGGTGCCGTAGAGATAAAAAGTGGATACGGACTGAATACTGAAGACGAATTGAAGATGCTTCGCGTGATTCGCCGCATCAAGGACACCTCTCCCCTCACCGTCAAGAGTACGTTTCTGGGTGCTCACGCTGTGGGGCGTGAATACATTGGAAGGCAAAGCGAATACGTAAACCTTGTGATACGGGAAATGATTCCAGAGGTGGGTCGTCAGAAACTGGCTGATTTCATAGACGTATTCTGCGACAAGGGATTCTTTACGCCCGAAGAAACAAGTAGAATATTGGAAGCAGGAGCCAAATGGGGACTTCGCCCGAAGATACACGGACAAGAGTTGGCTGATTCAGGAGGCGTGGATGTTGCCATTCAACATCAAGCCTTGTCGGTAGATCACTTGGAAAGCATGACCGATAAAGATATTCTTTCCATCAAGCAAACCTATGGTTTGCCAAACGCAAACATAACGTTTACGAACGACAAACACTTGATTCCCACCGCACTTCCCGGAACGTCGTTTTTTCTGAACATGCCTTACGCTCCAGCAAGACGCATCATCGACAACGGTCTGCCATTAGCTATAGCCAGCGATTACAATCCTGGTTCCACGCCATCTGGCGACATGAAGTTTGTCATTTCATTGGCTTGCATCAAGATGCGCATGGTTCCCGAGGAAGCAATCAATGCCGCAACACTCAATAGTGCTGCCGCCATGGGCGTATCTGATACCCTTGGCAGTATTACGAAAGGCAAAACAGCCAACTTAATCATTACCGAACGAATCCCATCCATCAATTTCATACCATACGCCTATACCTCACCCATCATCAAACAAATGATTTTAAATGGCAAAATCGTATGAAATAATTTGGTTAAAGAGCATGAATTGATTACTTTTGTACACGAAACATAAACATTGAAGAAGATGAGAAAAATAATAGTACTACTTGCCTTGATGTGTTCCACTTGTACATACGCCTCTGATTACAATATCCTGGAATTTGGAGCGAAGAACGACACGACGCAAATCAGCACGGAAGCCATACAGAATGCCATTGACAAATGTGCCGAACATGGGGGAAGGGTCATCGTACCAGCAGGAAACTTCAAGACGGGTACACTCATCTTACGAAGCAACGTGCATCTTTATCTTGAGATGGGAGCCACTCTTTATGGAAGTACGGAACTGAAAGACTACAAGAAGATGAAATCCGACTATGTTTCATTGCGCACTCAAACCACGACAATACAACTTATTTATGCCGATAACGTGAAGAACGTGAGCATTGACGGATATGGAACCATCGACGGAAGAGGCTCCGCCTTCAAGAAACTCTCATGGAACGATGAGGGTATTACCCGTCCTCACTTGTTGCGTTTCATCAATAGCAAGGATATTGTTGTGAAAGACATCACGTTGAAAAACTCTGGGTGCTGGATGCAGCATTACTTGGCATGTGACAGAGTACAGATACAAGGTATCAAAGTGTTTAATCGCAACAACTATAACAATGATGCGCTCGACCTCGACGGTTGCCACGACGTAACCGTCAGTAACATGATTGCAGACAGCGATGATGATGGTATCACCCTTAAAAGCACTTCGCCCCGACTATGCGAGAATATTACCATCCAAAATTGCGTGGTAAGCAGTCATTGCAACGGTCTTAAATTAGGAACGGAAACCAATGGCGGATTCAAGAACATCAATATCAGCAACTGCATCGTAAAGCCATCAGAAGATCAGGCCTCGCAATTCTTCGGGCATGAGGGGAAACGGGGAACTTCTGCCATTTCCTTGGAAATCGTAGATGGTGGCATCATGGAAAACATACACGTCTCTGACATATTGGTAGAAGGTACCGAGTCGCCCATTTTCATTCGTCTGGGCAATCGCGCTCGTGGCTATGCGGAAGGGATTCCCGTCGAGAAAGTGGGGAAAATCAATGGAATACACCTCAGCAACATCACCGTAAACAATGCTGGTTCCACGGGTTGCAGCATCACGGGATTGCCAGGACACCCCGTAGAGAATATCTTTCTGAACAACATCACCATCACGCAAAAGGGTGGATGTAAGAAAATCGCGCCACCAACCGACGAGAAAGAGAAGGAATATCCCGAAGCTACCATGTGGGGCACACTTCCCGCAACGGGTTTCTTTGTCAACCACGCTCGTCATGTGGTATTCAACAACATTGAAGTCAATACCATTGAGAAAGACGAGCGTCCCGTTTATGTCAAACTCGACACTCTTCCCTAATCCCCCAAACTAACTTTCGTCCCCCAAAGTTCCATTCCCATTTATTCCCATCACAAGTAACCATCGGTCACCATGCAAGAAACCGATGGTTACTTATATAGTTACCTTTGGTTTCTTATATGGTTACCAATCGGAGTAAATCATTACACGTTGATAACGAAAAGCCTGGAAACCACTATTCAAGAATTTGGTAATGGAAATAATCAAACTGTGCTTGCCCACCTTTCCCTTCAACTTGGTAGCAATACAATCCTACACGTGTACCTTTCCAACCACCCATTTGCATAGGGAAGGGTTCGCCCACGGGAATATACCGTTTGCCATCACCACTGACAAAGAACTGATGACGATTATTCCTGCTATCTATTTCAATTTTCAAGAAAACCACCTTCTTATTACATGCTTTCACCCGTTCACGATGTCCGTCTTTCTCCAAGTAAAACCAACATTGACCGTTCTCCTTACAAACTCCTACACCCATAAACGTCTTGCCCGTACAAAGCAATCCACCATACGTGGAATCCGCCATCTTGGAACAATCCATCTTAGTGACAGCCTCGCTCACATAGCCCACCGTCTTTTGCGTCAGCATATTATGACTCTCCTTTAAGGTGGGCGACTTCAGCGCCTTCAATGTCAGCCATCCCTTTCGCTCATCCATATTCCAAGCCTCATCAAAAGGATTGTGATTCCATTGCCATTGCAAGCCCAACGACCGTTGTCGTTGTCCTACCCAGAATAAGTCACGAGCATCAAACTCATCAGACGTTTGTAATATAGAAGGTTGAGATGGCAACGGGTTTTTCCACACATATACAGGTTCTCCTATCCCATTCCCGTCTATATCTACCCCCATGATTGGCCAGTCGTCTTTCCATCGTACAGGTTGAATATGAACCACCCGTCCTCGCGGTGAAGACTCTTGAAAATGATAAAACCACCATTCTCCATCGGGCGTATCGACAAGAGCCCCTTGATGCGGACCATTGATTTCAGTAGAACCTTGTTCTAATACCACCCGTTTTTCGTATGGTCCGTAAATGTTTTTTGCCCTAAGTACGGTTTGCCAACCTTGCCCCACTCCACCTTCTGGAATAATCAGATAATAATATCCATTGCGTATGAGGAATTTCGTACCCTCCGCCACAGGTCCCGTATATACCGTTACACCCTCGTCAAGCAACTCCTTACCGTCGGCAGACATCTTATGTACGATGATAGGACCTGCCCGATGGCGACTACGTCCCAAATAAGCCTGACCGTCATCGTCCCAGAAAGGACATGGATCTTCCCATTTGGGAATCTCACGCAAGCAATGCAATGGTGTCCAAGGTCCTCTTGCATTTTCTGCAGAACTCATAAACAATCCCTCCTCGTATGTACAGAAAAACACATAGAACCTTCCATTGTGCCAACGAATACTTGGAGCCCACGAACCACCTCCGAAATGCTTGTTGGAATCCCATCCCTCGTAATCCAATCTGTCGAATATCTGACTCGCAAACCGCCAGTTTATCATGTCGTCAGACTCCAAAACCTGCATTCCCATGAAATGGAAATCGGAAGCAACCATATAATATTTCTCCCCTACCCTAATTACATCGGGGTCGGAAAAGTCAGCATTCAATACCGGATTGATAAACGTTCCGTTGCCTTGGTCTCCCCATTGCAATTGTGCAAGAATGACCTGTGGAAACAAAGATGCCAAAAGCACCAGCCAAACCATAAGTTTACACTTCATAAAAACCATGTTTAGGTGAGACAAACATAACATCTGCCACAAAAATAGTGATACTTCGCAAATGTTCCAAATAAAATGCAAAAAATCATTTCTTTTTTCATAAAAAAGACAAGCATCATATCCTGATTTGAAATAATTATTTTATCTTTGCATCGAGAAACAACTTCAAATCTAAATATTATGAAAAAACAAGTTCTATTTATGCTCTTAGGTGTATTATGTGCCTATTTATTAGTTGCTTGCGAGAAGGTACAACTGGAAGAAAACACTTCTCCTGAAGAGGCAAAGGTAGTGTTTCGAGTAGTGTCTTATACCCAAATGCCTTTTACATCTTCCCAATTACGTCAGGCTCCGGTACGTATAGATGAAGCATGTTCACGAATCAGTTTTGCCATATTTGAGGGAGACACGAAGGTCAAGTCGGTGAATCAGACAAAAGGAAGCAATGATTTCGGAACGTTGTCTATCATCCTTCCCAAAGGAACCTACCGATTGGTAGCCATTGCACATAATGGTACGGGAGCTGCCACTATCAGTTCGGCGGAAAAGATTTCGTTTCCCAACAACAAATGCACCGACACCTTTTATATATGTCAAGACTTTACCGTATCAGAAAACTCCGAGTACGACCTTACCATGAAAAGAGCGACTGCCATGTTTCGCTTTGTCATAGAAGATTCGATTCCCAAACAAGTAGAAAACATGAAGTTTTACTACACGGGAGGAAGCAGTACCTTAGACGCAACGACAGGCTTTGGGTGTGTCAACTCCAAGCAAACGGAATATAGGAAAATCATCGATGAAACGGGAAGGAAAAACAATTCATTCGACATCTTCACATTTCCACACAACATCCAAGACACATTGAAGATGACAGTGACAGCCCTTACATTCTCAGACGTAACCATGAAGGAACGGACGTTTGACGCAATACCCGTCAAGCAAAACTATATCACCCAATACTCAGGTACATTCTTTGATGCTGTCTCAGGTGAAGGCGACCTGGACATACACTTCCAAGTAGATACAACTTGGGTACAATATTCACATCGTTATTGACAATTGAAGTAAAATGTAGCAACAAAATAACATTATTTAAAATTTTATTTGTATCTTTGCGCCCATATATAATTCCAACAGCTGGAATTTGTAATTGTCAAGCAATTATTGATGGAGCACAAGATAGATTTTGTCATTACATGGGTGGATAACTCCGATCCCGCATGGAGAGAGAGTTGCCAAAAACACGCAAAGGCACAAGGCCGCCATATTGCTGTATGTTCCGAGAGATACAGAGACTGGGACAATTTGAGGTATTGGTTCAGAGGCATCGAGGCATTTGCACCGTGGGTGAACAAGATTCATTTTGTCACATGCGGTCATCTGCCAAGCTGGCTAAACACCCAAGCACCCAAGTTGCATATCGTCAAACATAGCGACTATATGGATGAGAGATATTTGCCTACGTTCAGCTCTCATCCCATAGAATTTTGTATGCACAAGATAGAGGGTTTGTCTGACCATTTTGTCTATTTTAACGACGATTTTTTCATCATTGACAAGATTAGTCCTTCTCGTTTCTTCCATCAAGGATTGCCTTGCGACATGGCCATCATGTCGCCCATGTTTATTGGAGGGATGCACGGCCATACCGTTTACAATGCCCTTGACATCATCAACCATTTCTTCAACAAGAGAGAAGTCATCAAGAAAAACTTTCTCAATTGGTTTCACCCCAAGTACAAAGGTTACCTGATTAGGAATTTATTTGACTTTGGTTATTCTTATTTCACTGGTTTTTACGACCATCACCTGCCTCAAAGCTTTTTAAAGAGCACCTTCATTGACGCATGGAAACACAATGAGAATCTTTTTGATGAAACCTGTACGCATTCTTTCAGGGACAAGGAAGACGTGTGTATATGGGTGATGAGATACTGGCAATTGGTTAACGGAAACTTCCATCCTTACAACGTTTGCAATGACAGTAAATATTTTCTGTTAGACAATATCAACAAAGTGGAGGGAGTGGCTCAGTTCGTTGCTTCGCAGAAAAAAAACTTAGTCGTAATCAACGACAGTCCTCTCTTGGAAAATTTCGAGAGAGCCAAGAAAGAGATTAATGGTGCTTTTGACAGGATACTGCCAAATAAGTGTAGCTTCGAGAAATAAAAACCATCAACACATGAACAAAAAGAAGTACGATTATTTGATAGTTGGCTCAGGCTTGTTTGGAGCAACGTTTGCCCACAAAGCCCGTCAGTCAGGAAAGAAATGCCTGGTGATAGACAAGCGTCCCCACTTGGGTGGTAATGTCTATTGCGAAGAAATCGAAGGGATTCATGTACATAAATATGGAGCACACATTTTTCACACCTCCAACAAACAAGTGTGGGATTTTGTCAATTCCATCGTGGAATTTAACAGATATACCAACTCTCCCGTAGCCAACTATCAAGGCAAATTGTATAATCTGCCTTTCAACATGAACACTTTCTACCAGATGTGGGGAGTGACTACGCCAAAAGAGGCGCAGGAAAAGATAGACCAACAGAAGGCAGACACGGTAAGAAGACTACGAGAGATGGGTGTTAACGAACCTCGCAACTTGGAAGAGCAAGCACTTTTGCTCATCGGTAATGACATTTACGAGAAGTTAATCAAGGGATATACTGAAAAACAGTGGGGACGTAAATGCTGTGACCTACCAGCTTTTATCATCAAGAGATTGCCCGTAAGGATGGTATTCGACAACAATTATTTCAATGACAAATACCAAGGAATACCTATCGGCGGCTACAACAAGTTGATAGATGGATTACTTGAAGGAATAGAGACACAAGTAAATACCAATTTCTTCGACAACAGGGAATATTGGGAGAATATGGCAGACACCCTTGTGTTCACGGGAAAGATTGACGAGTATTATAACTATCGTTTTGGCAAGCTCAACTATCGCACCGTTAGGTTTGAAGAAGAAATCTTGGATACTCCTAACTACCAGGGCAACGCTGTTGTCAATTACACTGAAGCCGAGGTACCTTATACGCGAATCATAGAACATAAACATTTTGAAATGTTTGGCAATGAGGTGAATCTATGTCCCAAGACCGTTATCTCTAAAGAGTATAGTACGGAATGGAAAGATGACATGGAACCCTACTACCCTATCAATGATACTCATAACAACCAACTGGCTGATCAGTATAGAGCCTTGGCTAAACAAGAGCAACATGTCATATTTGGCGGACGATTGGCAGAATACAAATATTATGATATGGCTCCAATCATAGAAAATGTACTTAAACTATTCTAAGAAATATGGAAAAACTGCTGACGGTTGTCGTTCCCGTTTACAAAGTTGAGAAGTACATCAACAAATGTCTCGACTCGCTGATTGTCTCTGATGAGCAGATGAGCTTATTAGAGGTAATCGTCGTCAACGACGGTACTCCAGACAATTCAGCCATCATGGCTAAGGAATACGAAAAGAAATATCCCCAGACATTCAGGGTGATAGACAAAGAAAACGGAGGACATGGCTCTGCCTGGAACAGGGGCGTACAGGAAGCTACGGGGAAATATCTGCGGTTTCTTGACAGTGACGATTGGTTTGATGAGACCGATTTTCCCAAATTAATCAACAAATTAAGAACTTGTCAAGCTGATGTTGTCTTTTGCAATATCGCAATGCATTATATAAAAAGAAACATCGTAAGAAAGGAAACACTATCTCCCATGACGGATGGGAAATTATCGCATATAGCTGATTTCGACTGGAACAGTCTGAACAACATTCCAAGGGTTTTTGACTTTTGGTATTGCACTTATCGTACAAGCATGATAAAAGACGCACATCCCATGTTTTTGGAAAAAATATATTATGATGATGCGATTCTTTTCATTGCTCCCATGATATTAGGAGAAACTTTTATTTACTTCGACTTTACTATCTATCATTATTTGTTAGGAAGGGAAGGACAAACCATGAACATTTCTTCTCAAATAGTTCATGCTAAAGATTACGCAAAGGTTTGCAAATCGATGATTGCATTTGCTGAGCAACACCCATACGAAGAGCAAAACAAGAAAGATTTTGTAAACACCCGAATCAACAGATATATCAGAAACACATTCATTTGGTTAAACTACCTATCCAAACACGAATTAGACGAGGCGATGCAAAAGACATGGTTTCCCTATGTCAAAGAACATTTCCCATATTATACTGAACCGAAGGTCATTAGTTATTACCAATCTCTACCGTATTGGATGTATAAGGTTTTGTATAAGCTATTCGTAGAAAAGAAAGAAAAAAAAGCTTTTTTAGAAGATGCAGAATAAATTGCTGACGGTTGTCGTCCCAGTTTACAAAGTTGAGAAGTACATTAACAAATGTCTCGACTCGTTGATTGTTACTGATGAGCAGATGAGCTTATTAGAGGTAATCGTCGTCAACGACGGTACTCCAGACAATTCAGCCATCATGGCTAAGGAATACGAGAAGAAATATCCCCAGACATTCAGGGTGATAGACAAGGAAAACGGAGGACATGGCTCTGCTTGGAACAGAGGCGTGGAAGAAGCTACAGGGAAATACCTGCGGTTTCTTGATAGTGACGATTGGCTATCCAACTTTTCTGATTTCATTGGCAAATTGGAATCATGCAACAGCGATTTGATTTTCACTGACGTGCATTGTTACCATGAGGACACAAAAGGCAGTGATTTCTTTCGGAACACGAAATTGGTTCCAATGAAAGAATTGAATACCAATACATTTGATTGGTACAGTGTTCGTCCATTATATCGTGGAAGTAATTATACCAACTTTCATGCGTGTACATATAAGACATCATTGCTAAAGGCTCATTCCCCACTTTTTCTCGAAAAGATTTTCTATGATGATGAGATTTTGATGGTTATGCCTTTATGTACAGCTGACACCTTCACTTATTTCAATATAGTTCTATACAATTATTTATTAGGTAGGGAGGGACAGTCTGTAAACAACAATGTACGAGCCAAGAATCTTGGTTTCTTGGTAAAGTCAGAGAAAGCCATGATTGACTTCTACCACACTCATCCCGTACAGTCTAAAAGCAAAGATGCCGAATTATGTTACATCTTGAATTATAGGATTAAGATGTTAATTGTAGAACTGCTCTTACTTCCTTACCAAGATAGCAAAAGGATGATGAACGACTTCATTTCGTTTATCCAAGACAGATTCCCCAAATATGATGGTGGAATTTTATACAAGATATACAAAATCTCTTATCCTACATGCTGGCTCATTTATCATCACATTCGTCCATTATGGGCTTATTTTAAGATTAATATCCTTAAGAAATGAGAATATTACTTGTCAACAAATTCTACTATCCTCGTGGAGGCGATTGTGTTTATACCCTCAACTTAGAATCATTGCTCAAAAAGCATGGACATGAGATAGGAATCTTTTCCATGGATTATCCAAGAAACTTAGATACACCGTGGAAGAAGTATTTCCCTTCTGAGGTGAGATTCCGATTAAGCACCAAGCTCCTTGACTCTATGATGAGACCTTTTGGTACGAAAGAAGTTGCGGATAAATACAATGCCATCTTAGACGACTTTCGTCCAGATGTGGTACATCTCAATAATATCCACTCCCAACTTTCTCCATTGGTTGCAGAGTTAGCCCACCAAAGAGGCATCAAGGTTATTTGGACTTTGCACGACTATAAACTGATTTGCCCAAAATATGATTGCATGAGAAACGACGGCACTACTTGCAATGATTGTTTTTCTAATTTGAGTATTCCAGAAAAGACACGTAAGAAAAACGTCTTGAAACACAAATGTATGAAAAATTCATTTGTTGCCAGTTATATTGGCTATAAGGAAGCTCTCAAATGGAATAGCGAACGATTGGAGAACAATACCGACGCATATATTTGCCCAAGTCATTTCATGGCAGTTAAGATGAGAGAAGGTGGTTTCAAGGCAGAAAAATTACACGTGCACACCAATTTTATTGATATAGACAAATGCAACCATGATTCCTTTTCAAAAGAAGACTATTATTGTTATGTTGGGAGAATCAGCAAGGAAAAGGGCTTAAAAACCTTAATTGGAGCTGCCAACCAACTGCCATACAAGCTATATATCATTGGCAAAGGTCCCATGTACCAAGAACTTACTGCCATTTCAAAAGGTCACATTGAGTTTTTGGGACAATTGAACTGGAACGAACTGAAAGCCATTGAGCAAAAGGCAAGATTTAGCATCATAGCGTCTGAGACATTTGAAAACAATCCGCTATCTGTCATAGAGTCGAAATGCTTGGGTACACCTGTACTTGGTGCAAGAATTGGTGGAATACCAGAACTGATAGACGAGGGAATTAACGGAATGACTTTCGAGAGTGGTAACATCCAAGACTTGACCTCCAAGATAGAAATCATGATGCACCACCCATTCGACTATCGGCAAATAGCCCAAAACGCCAAGGCTATTTATAGCGACGAAGAATATTATCAATTTCTCATGAACTTATACAATTAATCAATAATATGGGAAAAAGCAAGTTACAGAAATTCGCAGAGATGGAAACATTTCCAAACGTATTCCAATATCCATTCTCCGTGATAGAACAACAACCATTCGAGATGAAGGGAAGTTGGCACCAAGAGTATTTCAAGAATAATCATCCCATAGTATTGGAATTGGGTTGTGGCAAAGGTGAATATACCGTTGAGTTGGCGCGCCTTTACCCCGACATGAATTTCATTGGGGTAGATATCAAGGGAGCTCGCATGTGGACAGGAGCGAAGATGGCACTCGAAGAAAAATTAGGTAACGTGGCTTTCCTTCGCACAAACATCGAGATTATAGATCGCTTTTTCGACACCAACGAGGTACAGGAGATTTGGCTGACATTTAGCGACCCACAAATGAAGAATCCCCGCAAGCGACTAACCTCATCCTTTTTTATGGAGAGGTATCGCCGATTTCTGGTTAACGGTGGTATCATACACCTGAAAACCGATTCCAACTTTCTCTTCACTTATACTTCGCTAATGGTGAAAACCAATAAATTACCCATCTTATTTTGTACGGACGACCTTTACCACACCGAAGGCATAGATGAAGCCACACAGAAAATTCTATCCATTCAGACTTATTACGAGTCGATGTGGATAGAACGAGGACTGAATATCAAGTACATCAAGTTTGAGCTGCCTCACGACGTTCTTTTACAAGAACCCGACGTTGAAATCCCACTTGATGATTATCGTAGTTATCATCGTCCTAAACGCAGTAGCCTCGACACTGGCAAATGACACCAACTATTCATAAGTTGGAACAAAAACCTCAAATCATCTAAAATGTAATGTTGAGGTTGCAAATAATTAAAAAAACGTTTGGAGAATTGCACAAAATATACTAACTTTGCGCAACAATCGATTATTTAATTTTTAACATCAAAAATAAACATGAGCCAAAAAAGAGTTTACACCTTCGGTAACGGCAAAGCTGAAGGAAATGCGCAAATGCGCGAAGAGTTGGGTGGTAAAGGTGCCAACCTGGCTGAAATGAATCTTATTGGTGTTCCTGTTCCTCCAGGCTTCACCATCACAACCGATTGCTGCAACGAGTATTATGAAGTGGGCCAAGAGAAAATCATGGAACTTCTTAACGATGACGTGATGGCAGCAGTAAAGCACATCGAAGTACTGATGAACTCCAAGTTCGGTGACAAGGAGAATCCATTGCTCGTCAGCGTTCGTTCTGGTGCTCGTGCTTCTATGCCCGGTATGATGGACACCATCCTCAACCTTGGTTTGAATGATGAGGTGGCAGAAGGAATGGTGAAGAAGACCAATAATCCTCATTTCGTTTACGACTCATATCGCCGTTTCGTACAGATGTACGGTGACGTTGTGCTCGAAATGAAACCTGCCAACAAGGAAGACATTGACCCATTCGAGGAGATTATCGAAAAGGTAAAGGAAGAGCGTGGCGTGAAATTGGACAAAGACCTGAGTGTTGAAGAGCTCAAGAAATTGGTACAGTTGTTCAAAGCTGCCATTAAGGAGCGTACTGGCAAAGACTTCCCCAACGATCCTATCGAGCAACTTTGGGGTGCTATCTGCGCCGTGTTCCGTTCATGGATGAACGAACGCGCAATCCTCTATCGCAAGATGGAAGGTATTCCCGATGAGTGGGGTACAGCCGTTTCAGTAATGGCAATGGTATTCGGTAACATGGGCGACACATCGGCTACTGGTGTTTGCTTCAGCCGTGACGCCGCTAACGGTGAGAACATTTTCAATGGTGAATACCTCGTCAACGCACAAGGTGAAGACGTTGTTGCTGGTATCCGTACACCACAGCAGATTACCAAGCTGGGGTCACAGCGTTGGGCTGAGCGTGCTGGTATCTCAGAGGAAGAACGTGCTGCCAAATATCCTTCAATGGAGGAAGCCATGCCTGAGATTTATACTCAGTTGAATAGCATCCAAGAAAAGTTGGAAGAGCACTATCGTGACATGCAAGACATGGAGTTCACCGTTCAGGAAGGCAAACTCTGGTTCCTCCAGACACGTAACGGAAAGCGTACTGGTGCTGCCATGGTGAAGATTGCCATCGACTTGTTACATGAGGGAATGATTGACGAGAAGACCGCCATCATGCGTTGTGAGCCTAACAAACTTGACGAATTACTGCACCCAGTATTCGACAAGGTAGCTTTAAGTCAAGCTAAGGTGATTGCACAAGGATTGCCCGCTTCTCCTGGTGCTGCTTGTGGACAAATCGTATTCCACGCTGATGATGCACAAGCATGGCACGCTGAAGGTCATAAGGTGGTGCTCGTTCGTATCGAGACCTCTCCAGAAGACCTCGCTGGTATGTCTGCCGCAGAAGGAATCTTGACCGCTCGTGGCGGTATGACTTCTCATGCTGCCGTAGTTGCTCGTGGTATGGGTAAGTGCTGTGTATCTGGTGTAGGTGCACTGAATGTTAGTTACAAGGACAAGACCGTTGAAATCGACGGTGTTGTATATAAAGAAGGTGACTATATCTCATTGAATGGTTCAACTGGTCAGGTTTACGCTGGCGAAGTTCCTACCAAGGCTGCCGAGTTGAGTGGTGACTTCAAGGAACTGATGGATCTCTGCGACAAGTACACGAAGTTACAGGTACGCACCAATGCTGATACTCCTCATGATGCACAAGTGGCTCGTGCTTTCGGTGCCAAGGGTATCGGTTTGACACGTACAGAGCACATGTTCTTCGAGGATAAGAAGATCATCGCTATGCGCGAGATGATTCTCTCTGAGACGGCTGAAGGTCGCGAGAAGGCTCTTGCAAAGTTGTTGCCTTACCAGAAGGCTGACTTCAAGGGAATCCTTGAGGCTATGGACGGTTGCCCAGTTAATATCCGCTTGCTTGACCCACCACTCCATGAGTTCGTTCCCCATGATCTTGCTGGTCAGGAGACTATGGCTAAGGAAATGGGCGTTGACCTCGCCACCATCCAGCGCCGTGTGAACTCATTGGCTGAGAATAACCCAATGCTTGGACATCGTGGCTGTCGTCTTGGTATTACATTCCCAGAAATCACAGCCATGCAGACACGCGCTATCCTCAGTGCTGCTTGCGAACTGAAGAAAGAGGGCAAGGATCCGAAACCCGAGATTATGGTGCCGCTGATTGGTATCCTCTATGAGTTGAAGCAGCAGAAGAGCGTTATTCAGAAGACTGCTAAGGAAGTGTTTGAAGAGTATGGAGTAGAGGTTGAGTTCGAGATTGGTACGATGATTGAGATTCCACGTGCTGCCTTGACCGCAGACCGCATCGCCACCGAGGCCGAATACTTCTCATTTGGTACGAATGACTTGACGCAGATGACCTTCGGTTACTCGCGCGATGACATCGCATCGTTCCTGCCCGTCTACTTGGAGAAGAAGATCTTGAAGGTAGATCCATTCCAGGTACTTGACCAGAATGGTGTTGGCAAACTTGTGAAGTATGCCGTTGAGAAAGGTCGCTCTGTTCGTCCAAACCTCCGTACAGGTATCTGCGGTGAGCATGGTGGAGAACCGACATCCGTTAAGTTCTGTGCCAAGATTGGCTTGAACTACGCTTCTTGTTCTCCTTTCCGTGTACCTATCGCTCGTCTTGCCGCCGCGCAGGGCGCTCTCGAATGTGAATAAATTTCTTATTTTTGAGATACTTAAAAACGCAAGTGCTTGATAACAAAGTACTTGCGTTTTTTGCGTCTACCCAAAGCGTGTTTTTTCTGGAAACATTTTTAAAATTACAAATGACTGATATACAATTAATTATATTTTTGAGAAATGCCATTCCGTGTGCCAATAGGTAGTTCTGCTTCAAATTTGTTTACCAAAAAACGAGCCTGTTTACCAAAAATTTGAGTGCGGTTATTGCGGCTGATTTTTTGTACTTTATATGCATAATGTACATACCATTGTGCAACCCCCTTCCGTGTGTCAATAGGTCGGTATGTAGTAAATTTACCAAGATTTGAGCGAGCCTTATGAAACCTGAATTATATTATATGAATGCGCACTATTGCGTGTAATCATATAATATAAATTTAATATGGCAACATTAAAAGCTACAGTAAAATCTAAAAGGAAGGATGGCATGTATGTCGTGTACATACGTTTTGCCCACAATCGTAAAGTCTCTTATCTAAGGACATCATGGATGGTTAACGATAAGGGGCTGAGTCGGAACAAAAAGGATATTCTTGATCCTTTCGTTATTCAACAAACCTCAAAATTGATTGATCAATACTACAACACACTGAATAGGATTGACACACAAGACTGGACGGTCAAGGAAATTGTGGACTATATTCAGAAAGGTAAGGATGGAATATCGTTCTCAATGTA